>OEPJ01000005.1_pt1 | contig 6710 bp, 8 predicted proteins | sample 1539581 | NCBI WGS metagenome assembly OEPJ01 (sample SAMN02393684, study PRJEB22366) | soil metagenome | biome: freshwater stream | place: Canada: Laurel Creek, Waterloo, ON | reverse complement strand
CTTTTCCCCGGAGAGCATCGCGGAAATCGGTGCCACGATCAAAGAGCGCGGGGTGAAGTCACCCATTTCGGTGCGCGAGAACCAGGAGCAGCCGGGCCGCTATATCATCAATCACGGCGCCCGCCGCTACCGTGGCTCGAAGTGGGCCGGCAAGAAGTCCATCCCGGCGTTCATCGACAACGACTACAACGAAGCCGACCAGGTTATCGAGAACCTGCAACGCAACGAGCTGACCCCGCGCGAAATTGCCGACTTCATTGGCCGCGAGCTGGCGAAGGGCAAGAAGAAAGGCGATATCGCCAAGGAAATCGGCAAGTCGCCGGCGTTCATCACCCAGCACGTCACGCTGCTGGACCTGCCGGAGAAGATCGCCGATGCGTTCAACACCGGCCGCGTGCGCGACGTGACCGTGGTGAACGAGCTGGTGACGGCCTTCAAGAAGCGCCCGGAGGAAGTCGAGGCGTGGCTTGACGACGACACCCAGGAAATCACGCGCGGCACGGTCAAGCTGCTGCGCGAGTTCCTGGACGAGAAGGGCCGCGATCCCAACACCGTCGATGCCTTCAACGGCCAGACTGATGCCGAGCGTGACGCGGAGGCCGGCGACGGCCAGGACGGCGAGGACGGCGACCAGGACGGTAAGGACGCCAAGGAAAAGGGCGCGAAGGAGCCGGACCCGGACAAGCTGAAAAAGGCCATCGTCCAGGTCGAGCACGACGAGCGCCCTGCCCGCCTTATCCTCAACCGTCGGCCGCCGGCGGAAGGCTATGCCTGGTTGAAGTACGAGGACGACGGCCAGGAGTTCGAGGCGAACCTTGCCGACGTGAAACTGGTCGCGCTCATCGAGGGCTGATCCCCAAAGACAGCGGCGCGGGCCACCCGCGCCGCACAGACAACGGTTCCGCTACAAGGAGGACCGAAGAATGAATCCGATGCTGTTCTACATCGCGGGAGGCGTAGGCGCGGCGTTGCTGCTGGTTTCCGCGATCATGCTGTTCAAGCTGCGCGAGCCGAAGAAGGAACACCGACCGCAGCGCAAGGCGGCGGCCCCGACGCCGCAGCCGGTCGATAACGAGCTGCTGCGCACCTTTCGCCGGCCGTCGCAGGCCAGCCAACCCGAGCCATCCACGACGCCGCCGGCGCGGCGCACTGCCCCGCCGAGCAGCGAACAATCCAGAGGGAATGACGGCGATTTCGTCACGTCGGCCCTGGTGGCCGGGGCGACCAACAGCACCATGCTGGGCTACCTGGCCGGCGGCTCGCTGACCGGGGCCATGCTGGGCGATGCGCTGCGGCCGGATACGCCGTCTGCGGCGTTCGCGGACCCCTCGCCGTGCTTCGGCAGCAGCGACACGGACAGCGGCTGGACCGATACCGGCAGCTCTTGCGATTTCAGTTCGTCCGACACCGATACGAACAACTGGTGAGGGCGGACCATGACTGACGAACAAAAGAAACGGCTCCTGATGTTGCAAGCTATCCGGCGCAGCATCCAGGCAATGCGCAGGGGTGTTTCGGGGCCGGATAGTTTCAAGGGCTGGTTGACCGGCATCGGCATCATCGCGGCGGGGTTCCTGGTTGGCGAGCTGCTGCCATCCCCTGCCCCCGGCGTCGGCCTGGTTGTGCCAGGGGCCTGCATTGCCGGCTTCGTCGTCGGCTGCTGGCTCAACAGGAAAGGCCGCTCATGGCCGACAGCCATTTACGACCAATTGGCCCGTTACCAGCCGCTCAACGAGCGGGCGTACCGCGACCTGCAAGAGACGGTGAAGGAACGCGGCCTCGACTGCGATGCGGTCATGGAGTGGACCTACATCGAGCAGGCCGAGTTCATGCCCCTGGTGCCCACCAGGGAGGACCTAGCGCGCGACAAGTTCCTGACCGCGACGCGGGCCGATAGGGCCGAGGACGATGCGCGTGCGCGCTTCGTCGTGCTCCATCCCAAGAAGCGCGGCCCCGACGCATGAAGAAGCCCGACGCCCGCTAATCCCCTTCCCGCTGACCCTTTGCCCCCGCCGACCGTGCGGGGCTTTTTTTGCCTGCCCTTCAGCCGCTAAAAAACCTGCCGTTAAGTCGAGAACTGTTCAGCTAAACTCTTGCGCTGATAAGGTAGGTAAGAGTATTATTATTCTTACCAATTACCGGAGCCAACATGGAACTGAACAAAGAGACGCGCGACCGCATTTTTGCGGCTGCGGACGAGCTGTTCGAGCAAGGCGACCGGGAGAACTTCCCGACCGTGGATGCAGTGCGTAAGGCCGCCCGCGTCAACATGAACGACGCCAGCGCCGGCATGCGCGAATGGCGACGCCAGCGCACGGCGCAGGCCGCCCCGCTGGCAGTCCAGGTGCCGGACGCGGTGCAGCAGGCCGGCAACCAGGCCGTGGCCGCCCTCTGGCAAGCCGCCCAGGCCCTTGCCAATGAATCGTTGCAGGCAGCGCAAGCCGGCTGGGATCGTGAGCGCAACGAGTTGGAAGCCGTGCGCGGGGAGCTGGCCGACGCCTTCGAGGCGCAGGCCCGCGAGCTGGAAGAAGCCCAGGCGCGCGTTACATTGCTAGAGCAGCAGGCCGCCGAGGCGGCCGAGCTGGCCGCACGCCAGCGGCAAGCCCTGGCCGAAGCACGCACCGCCCTGGCAGGAGCCGAGCAGCGGGCCGCGCTGGCGACGCAGCGGGCCGACGAGGTGGAGCGTCGAGCGCAGGAGCTGCGCGCCGAGCTGGACTACGCTCACCAGGACGCCCGCGCATTCAAAGAAGAGAGCCGCAAGACCCTGGACGCGGCCAACCAGGAAATGCAGGCGCTTCGCGGCGAGCGCGACGCCACCAGGCGCGAAGCGGAGAGTTTGCGCACGGAGTTGGCAGCGGTGAAAGCGAAGGCGCAGGCCGACGCCGAGGCCCACCAGGAGCAAAGGAAGTTGGCGGCGCAAGAGGCGGCCAGGCAGGCCGAGCGCTTTACGACGGTGCAAGCCGAGCGTGACGAAGCGCGGCAAGAGGCAAAGGCAGCCCAAGAAGAGGCCGCTATGTTGAGGGGTCGGCTAGACGCGGAAACGAGTGGGAGGAAACACAAAGCGGGAGGAAAGTAACTGATAAATCGAACGCAGTTCACTAAAATAGATGGAACAACCTTGACGCGCCCGGCTCTAGGGAAAGCCGGCCTCGAACTGCCGAGGTCGGCTTTTTTTTAGCCGGCAAGCGACCAGGACACGTTTAACACCAGAGGCAACCGTCAGGAGTCACCCAATGAAACACCGCCTCCTGGTCATGAATGGGCAAAGAATTGTCCAGACCGAGAACCAAGGCGCATGGACGAACCAGAAGGTAGATAAAGCCGGGGCCCTGAAACCTGGCATTTACAACATCTATATGGCCCAAAAGGCCGATAAGTCGCAGCGCCACGACGGCAGCATCGTCCACGCAGATAGCGGCAGCATTTACCAACAGGTGGGGAAGAACTTTGTAATGCACGCCCGGTCAGATTTCGATAAAGTACCTGAAATCGGGAGTGCGAAAAGCATCACCTATGACGCAAGTGGCAAGGCACAGGTAAGTGCCGAAAGCGTCAAGTTGAGTCGCGGGCGCACTCGTTAGAGTTTTAGCGGCTAAAAAGGGAGGCGTCTTGAGCAGCTACAGCAGAGCCGAGCGCGCACCGTGGGGAGACTTCCCGAAGGTGGTTCGCAACGGCGACCTTGGTTCTTTGACCAACGAGCCTGAATACCAGGCTGCGAAGCAGGGCGACGCGGAAGCGGCGCTTAATTTGGTCGAGCGCCTGATTTCGGACGACACTGTTGCCCAGCTCAAGACGCTGATCGGCGACGACAAGCCCCGCATCGTTCCAGTCCTCGCCGTCGAGGCGGCGGGGAACAACAAGATTCCGGCCATGATGGCGGTCGTTCTGGCCGACCGCCTTGGCCTTGAGGTCGAAACGGACATTGTGCAGCGGGAGAAGGTCGCCCGAACCGGAGCCGGTTCAGATCATCGCCTGGCGTTCAACCCGACTTTCGAGGGGGAGGTGATCCCCGGCCAGAAGTACATCGTTGTCGATGACACGCTGACGATGGGCGGCACCATTGCCTCATTACGCGGCTACATCGAGAACAACGGCGGCAAGGTCATGGCGGCGTCCGTCATGACCGCCCATGAAGGCGCGCTTGACCTGGTCAAGCCGAAGATGCTTGCGGGCATCAATGAGAAACACGGTCCAGCAATGGACGCATTTTGGAAGGAAACCTTTGGCTATGGCATCGACCGACTCACCCAAGGAGAAGCCGGACACCTCCGCGCTGCCCCGTCCGTTGACGCAATCCGAGATCGCATCGCTGCGGCTCGAAATGAAGCAGTCAATCGAGTGGGGGCAAGCCGAACTGCGACGACGGCGCGAGCAGGGCAACAGCAGTCCCCGGCAGTAAAGCAGTCCAGCGGCAACAGCGGCGAGGATTTGCTACAGGCGGCCCAGGAGGCCGAGACGGAACAGCAGGCCCTCTTAGAATCCGCGCCCATCGAGCAGACCTACCAGCAGACCCTTGCGCTCTACGTGCAGGCAAAGCATGACCAGGTGGAGCGCATCGAGGACCGCCTAGAACAGCTCGTAGACCGTCAGCAGGCGCGTTTGCAGCAGCTACAGTCCAATGCCCCCGGCTTGCTGTCCCTGCCGCGTACAAAGGCCGCCTGGCAGCAGCAGCAGGCCCAACAGCAAGCCCGCTTGCAGACCCTGCACACGCGGCTGGACATGGTGCGCGAAATCAAGGAAGGCATGGGCATTCACGCGCCCAAGATCGAGGAACTGGCGACGCGCAAGATGCGCGCGGAGCATCCCGAGCTGGCCGGCGACTGGGATTCGATGCGTGAAGCAGCCCGACGGCACCAGGCCCTGATGCGCAAGCAGGAGCAGGAGAAGAAACAGGCCCAGGAGCGCGAGCGCGGGCGCAGTCAGAGCTTGGGCCTGTCAAACAAGCCCAGCTAACGCAAAAACAAAGCCCGGCAACGCCGGGCTTTTTCATCTGCGCCTCTGCGATTCATAACGAGGCCCACACCACCAGGGCGGCCGCGAACAACACCATGCCGCCGGCGATCATGTTCATCATCGCCACGCGCCGCGCGTCCGCGACCTTGGCCGCGAGCTGGCGGCCAAGGCCGTCGTCGATTTCCCTGCGGATCGCTTCGGCCGCCTGCGCGGCGCTGTCCTTCATTACCTTCGCCATTGCGTCCTTGCTGGCCGCCAGGGCCGCGTTCAGCATCCGCTCCGCTTTGGCCTTGGCGTCCTCGCCCCAACGATGGGCGATCCCTTCCAGCTCTTCCTTGAACGCGGCAAGGATTTCCTCTTGCTTGGCCGCACTGTCGGCCATGAGCCGGGCGTTGATGGTATGCAGGATCAGCACCGGGTCGTCGCGGCCGACGGCGATGCCGTGCTTGGCCGCAATCTCCCGGATCAGCTCTTCAATCTGGTCGCTCATAGCACGGCCGCCGCGTCGAGCTGTTCAAACAGGCCGCGCCGCACGATCTTGAGGCGTTGCCGCGTCATGATCGTGAGCGATTCATCGGCCAGCGCCTGGTCGAACGTCAGCCGCTCTTGCAGCATGTCGCTGAAATCGCGGCCGTAGGTTTCTTCCTTGAGGGCCGGAATCTGGATGATGGACGACACGCGGGCCTTGTTGGCCGTGTACGCCTTCATCTGCTCAAAGCTCTTGCCCTCATGCTCGATAGGCCCCCAATACGGGTTCAGCCAGACCACGAAAAGCGCTTCGGCCGGGAACTGGCTGGCGAGCTGGGCGAAGCCGCTCACCGTGTCCAGGAGAGCCTGGCCGCCGGTGACGACGGTATGGATGACCAGCTCATGCCCCATTTCTTGCAGCAGAGCCGGCACCTGGTTGCTGATGAGGTAATGCGACAGAGGCACGAACGAGCTGGCACCGTTGTCGATCACCACGTCATCCTTGGTCGGCGCAATCAGCTCGACCAGGGTGTCGAAGTTGCGCGAGTTAATTTCGTCGCCGGCCATGATGTTCAGCCGGCGGACGTTCAGGGCCTTGTAGCCCTCGAACGTCGCGTTCACCGGGTCGGTGTCGATGCACAAGGGTGTCTGCCCCTTGTCCATCTTGTACTGCGCAATGATCGCGGCGATGGCCGACTTGCCGACCCCGCCCTTGCCCTGCAAAACCATGTGAATTTTCGCCATTACAGTAGATCCTTTTTGTCCGGTGTTGGGTTGAAGGTGAAGCCGGTCGGGGCCGCAGCGGGGGCCGGCTTTTCAGCCTTGCCCCCCTGCTTCGGCCGCCGTGGCTCCGGCGTCTTGGGTGCCGGCGCGGGTTCCGCAGCCTTGGCCTGCGGTGCGGGCACATCGGCGGGCTTGGCCTTGATGTGCCGCCTGGCGTGCGAGCGGAACGTCTCGTAGGAGAACTTGACCTTCCCCGTTTCCCGCATGTGCTCCCAAATGGTGACGAGCGCATAGCCGGACGCTAACGCCGCCTCGACATCCGCCCTCACCGCCAGGAACGCAACCGCAGCCTCATCACGCCGGCGCTTCTTGGCCGCGCGGGATTCAACCCACTCGGCCAGCTCGTCGGTGTAGCTCTTTGGCATCGTCTCTCGCCTGTCCCCTCAGTTCAGTAATTTCCTGCATTTGCCTGTTTCCAGTCGGTAGATATTCCACAAAACAGCAGGGAAGCAGCGCTTTTCCGCTGCATAACCCTGCTTCGGGGTCATTATAGCGATTTTTTCGGT
>OEPJ01000001.1_pt1 | contig 42279 bp, 37 predicted proteins | sample 1539581 | NCBI WGS metagenome assembly OEPJ01 (sample SAMN02393684, study PRJEB22366) | soil metagenome | biome: freshwater stream | place: Canada: Laurel Creek, Waterloo, ON | reverse complement strand
CATTCGCCATTCAGGCTGCGCAACTGTTGGGAAGGGCGATCGGTGCGGGCCTCTTCGCTATTACGCCAGCTGGCGAAAGGGGGATGTGCTGCAAGGCGATTAAGTTGGGTAACGCCAGGGTTTTCCCAGTCACGACGTTGTAAAACGACGGCCAGTGAATTCCCGGGGATCCCGGCGGTTCGTCGAGGCGGTCGACGACGACGCCCCCGTCTGCTCCTCGCACTGCTTTCATCCGCGCCACGCTACGACGTCTCGCCTCCAGCCCCCCAGCCCACGTTTGCGTCGGGATTTCCGCGACCCGCCTCTCCGAAATCCCGACGCAAACGTGGAATGACGGGCAGTGACGGCATCACACGGGTGGGGCGAGGAGTTGCTCGCGCAGCTTGAACCGTTGGATCTTGCCGGTGGCGGTCTTCGGCAGTTCGTCAACGGTGAATAGCTGACGCGGGCGCTTGAACGACGCCATGTGCTCCCGGCAGTGCGCGTCGACCGACGCGGGATCGATGCTGTGCCCACTCCGCGCGACGACGAACGCGACGGCCTCCTCGAGCCCCTGTTGGTTGCGCACACCCACGACGGCGGCCTCGAGCACGTCGGGGTGACCGACGATCGTCGCTTCGACCTCGGCCGGCGACACCCAGATGCCACCGGCTTTGATCATGTCGCTGTTCCGTCCGAGGAACGTCCAGCTGTCGTTCTCGGAGCGGATGTAGACATCGCCGGTCCGCAGCCATCCGTCGGGTCTGAACGCCGCTTCGGATGCCTCGGGACGACACCAGTAACCGCTCGCGGTGGACGGACCACGCACGTGGAGGTATCCGGGTCGGTCAGGTTCCGTGACGTCATGGTCGTCGTCGTCGAGCAACTTCGCCTCGTACCCGTCGACGACCCAACCGCTCGATCCGGGTTCCTGCCGGTCGAGACGGTTGGACAGGAAGATGTGCAGAGCCTCGGTCGATCCGATGCCGTCGAGCACGGGGAAGCCGAACCGTTCGGACAGCCGGCGTTGGAGATCGGCGGGGAGCGCCTCACCCGCGGTGACGCCCGCGCGCACCGACCCGAGTGCGGCGGGCTCGATGTCGGCGTCGAGAATGCCGGCGACGAAACCCGGCACGGCGAAGAACAATGTGGGCGCCTCAGCGGCGGCGAGTTGACCGATCGCCGCCGGCGTCGGTCGCTCCGGGTGGAGGATGACCGTGGCGCCCGCCCCGAAGGGGAACGTGAGCGAGTTACCCAGTCCGTAGGCGAAGAACAACTTGGCGACCGACAGGAACCGGTCGGAGGGCGTGACCTCGAGCACCGTCCTGGCGTAGGTGTCGAAGGTCGCCCGCATGTTGCCGTGGGTGTGCATGACCCCCTTCGACAACCCGGTGGTGCCGGACGAGTACAACCAGAACGCCGACGATGCCGCCGTTGTGTCTGCCGCCGGCATCTCGGCGTCGTCGGTGAACGCCGTCCACCGCTCGACGTCCGCGGGCAAGGCATCGAGGCCGTTGGCGGGGTCACCGGCATCGCCGACGTGGACGACGCTGATCGAATCGAGTGCCGACCGCACCGGTTCGACGACGTGGAGGTACTCGGTCGAGACGACGAGCCCGCTCGCCTGCGCGTCGGCGACGATCGCGGCGACGTCGGAGCCGGTGAGCATGGTCGAGATCGGGACGGCGACGACGCCACTGCGCATGCAGCCGAGGATCCAGGCGATCATCTCGGGCGAGTCGTTCATCACGATCACCACGCGTTGGTCGCGTTCCACGCCGATGTCGGCGAGCGCGCGCTGGACCCGCCACACGAGGCGCTGCACGGCGCCGTACGACACGTCCTGGCCGCGGTACCGGACCGCGACGTTGTCAGCCAGCCCCGCTGCGATGTTGCGATCGAGCAGCCAGCTCGCCGCGTTGTACGTCTCCATGTCGTGCCCCCGTCCTGGCGTGCCTACAGCCGTACGTATTCGTAGTCGACCGGTTTGGCGTGGATGCCGTTGGACGGTGGAGCGACCCACCCCGCGACCTTGCCCCGTTCGTGCACGCCGACCATCAACGAGCCGATGAACTCGGCGTCACGGCTCGACGGCAGCCAGCGGTCGACGTTCGCCGCCCACTCGGCCTCGCTCACGAGCCGCCCGTCGGGGCTCACGCGCGATCCGCTGAACGTCCCCACGTTCCGGTGGAACCCCACGTGCGGCAGCGCCAAGGCCTTGCCGACTCCGGCGAGGGCGCGGTTCCACCGGTCGACGCCCTTCTGGCAGTCGGCCGTGTAGTCGTCGCGCAGGGTCTCGTTGAGCGCCGCCAACTCGGCGACCTCGCGGGTGGTGATCAGACCATCGGCGACCAGTGGGACCAAGCGCTTCGAGTCGCGCAGCCGGTGGTCGTCGTCTCGACGCTCCTCCTGAAAGCGACCCTTCAGCCCGGCACCGAAATAGTTGGCCGCATTGGTCGAGGTTTCGGCCCCGAAGAGATCGAGCGACAGCGAGTAGTGGAGGTTGAGGTAACGCTGCAGGGTGTCGACGTCGATTCCGCCGAAGGGGCGAATGTCGTCGGTGTCGTGTTGCTTCATCAACTCGACGGTCCGTTCCACGACACGGCCGATACCCGAGGCCCCGACGAACATGTGGTGCGCCTCCTCCTTCAGCATGAAGTCGCACGTTCGACTCAGGGGGTCGAACGCGGACTCGCGCAGCGAGGCGAGCTGGAACTTGCCATCGCGGTCGGTGAAGTACGTGAAGAAGAAGAACGACAGCCAGTCCGGGGTCGGCTCGTTGAACGCGCCGAGGATACGCGGGTGATCGACGTCGCCCGAGTGGCGTTCGAGCATCTCGTCGGCCTCGTCACGCCCGTCGGCGCCGAAGTACCGATGCAGGAGGTACACCATCGCCCAGAGGTGACGGCCCTCCTCGACGTTGATCTGGAACAGGTTCCGCAGGTCGTACAACGACGGCGCGGTCATGCACAGCGCCCGTTGCTGTTCGACCGACGCCGGCTCGGTGTCGCCTTGCACCACGATGAGGCGGCGCAGTTCCGAGCGGTACGCCCCCGGCACCTCCTGCCACACCGCTTCGCCGCGGGCGTCACCGAAGGCGATCGTGCGATCCGGGGTGGGCTCGGCGAGGAAGATCCCCCAGCGGTAGTCGGGCATCGCGACGTGACCGAAGTTGGCCCATCCCTCCTGGCTCACCGAGGTCGCCGTTCGCAGGTAGACGTCCTTGTCCTGAAACGCGACCGGACCCATGTCGCGCCACCAGTCGAGGAACCGCGGCTGCCACGTCTCGAGCGCGCGCTGCAGGCGCTTGTCGCCGGCGAGGTCGACGTTGTTCGGGATCTTGGCGTCGATGTCGACGACGCTCATCTTCTGGTTCATCTCGGACCGTCCCCTCACACCCTCTGTTGGTCGTATGTCGGTCGCGAGCCGGTCCCGAAGCTGCGCAGCGCACCATCGGGTCCGACGGCGTTGGGTCGTTGGAAGATCCAGTTCTGCCACGCCGAGAGCCGGGCGAAGATCTTGGTCTCGATCGTCTCGGGCCCGACGAAGCGGAAGTTCGCCTCCATGCCGGTGAGGGCGTCGGGCGAGAAGCTGTTGCGTTCCTCGAGCATCACTCGTACCTCGTCGTCCCAGTCGAGGTCGTCGAGCGCGAACGTGATGAGTTCGGCGTTCAGCGCGTCCGACGCGAGGAGGTTCTTGCCGATCTGCGCCCTCGCGGTCGTCCAGGCGTCTTCGCGTCCCCAGAACCGCGACTCGAGGCGACTCAACCCGTTCGACATGGGGTGCGCGCCGTCGTTCGCGTCGGTCAGACGGATGGTCGGGGCGGGATCGTCCTGGCCGTCCTGCCCTTCGCGTGTGCCGTCGAGCATCAGCGACCGGTCGGCGGCCAGCACCAGCTCGGCGAGGACGCCGGCGAAGCAGCTCGCCGGTTCGATCAGCGTGACGAGGGTGCGGGCGGACGCATCGAGCCGCTTCAGCGTGCGCGTCCAGTACAGACTGGCCTCACGCACGAGCCAGTGGCTCCCGTCGTTGCCGAACAGGTCCTCGGCCTGGCAGACCGCTTCGATGCTGCCCTTCGTGGCGAGGATCCACGTGCCGATCTGTGCTTCGTCGAACCGCAGATGGAGGATGGCGTGGTCGAGCTCGAGCGCGGCCTGGATGATCCATGCGCCGCTGCCGGCGGACGCGAGTTCGTCGCCGGTGACGGGCTGGGATCGTTCGGGCCCGCGAATGGCGAGCCGGGCGCACCCGAGCTCGCGGTCGATGTCGACGTCGACGTACGTCGAGCGCATCGTGTCGGCGTCGATCACCGTCGACGACCCGAGTGGCGGCAGCTCGATCCCTCGCCCAGCGGACGGCCGGTCGGACGCCTCCGCCCGCGCCATTGCGTGGGTGGCGACCAGCTCGTCGAAGCTGCTCTTGGGGGCGATCGCGTCGACGAGCCCCCAGTCGACGGCCTGCTGACCCTTGATCCCCTCGGTGCGGGTGGCGAAGACGTCGGCCAGGTCGCGGCGGACGAACCGTTTGTCGACGACCCGGGTCAGCCCGCCGGTACCGGGAAGGACCGCGAGGAGCGGAACCTCCGGGAGCGAGACGGCCGACGCCCGATCGTCGATCAAGAGGATCTCGTCGCACGCGAGTGCGAGTTCGTAACCGCCCCCAGCGGCGGTGCCGTTCACCGCGGCGATCCACACCTGCTGGGAGTTGGCGGTCGCGTCCTCGATGCCGTTGCGCGTCTCGTTGGTGAACTTGCAGAAGTTCACCTTGTGTCCGTGCGACGAGGTCGCCAGCATCTGGATGTTCGCCCCGGCGCAGAACACCTTGTCGACGCCGCCCGTCACCACGACGCACTTGACCTCTGGGTGACCGAACCGGAGCCGTTGGGCGATGTCGTACAGCTCGATGTCGACGCTCAGGTCGTACGAGTTCAGCTTCAACTCGTAGTCGTCCCGCAGCCCTGCGTCCGGCGTCACCGCCATCGTCACCGTCGCCACCGGTCCATCGAACGCAAGCCGCCAGTGGCGGTACGAATGCGGGTCGACCGCGAAGTTGATCGGCGCACGTTCGCTCACGTTGCCCCCTTTCGCCCTCTCATTCTACATCTCACTGGTGAATCGTCAAGAACATGTGAAATGAACCCGATGACGATCGTGATGACGTCAGCTCCCGTCGATCTCGGCCTTCACGAACCACGCGTTCGCCCACGTTGACCACGCCTCGTGTTTCGTGTCGAAAAGGCGCTTGGCGCGGCGTCCCGGCCAGGCGTCGGGGAGGAGCGAATGGGGGATCTCGGGATCGCTGAACGGGAATCGTCGCCACTCGTGGACCAGCTCGACGAGCGCGGCGAACCGGTCGTTGGTGGACGCCGGACGGCGGGGTCCGAACTCGTCGATGAAGCGCGTATAGCGCTCCGCGAGGATGTCGAGATCCCAGGCGCGGCGGAGGATCTCGGCATCGGGCACGAACGTGCCGGTCTCGGCGAGGAGCACGATGGCACTGTCGCCGAGATCGAGGTCGCGCAGGATGGCGTTCGCCACCCCTTCGCGCTCGGTGTGCGGCGAGACCGCGATGCCGGCTCCGACGAAACCGAAGCCGGCGAATCCGAGCCGGCTCCGGAGCTGGTGTCGCTTGGGCCGTTGATCCTCGGGCACCGACGCCAGCACGACCAGCCAGCGTTCATCCCACTCCTCGCCCGTCGCACCGAAGCCGTAGATGCGGTCGGTGCCGGCCTTCAGGAGTTGGGTTCCGGACTCGGTCAGGTGCCAGCGGGTCCGGCGCCCGTGACGCTCGCCTTCGAGCAGACCGTCCTCACTCAGCCGGGCGATCGCCTGGCGCGCATTCCGTTCGCTGACGTTGATCAATCCGAGGCCGTCCAAGATCGTCGACGTCCAGACGGATCCGCTTCACCTACGAAGACGACGTCGAGTCCACTGGCCGCAATATCGCTGTGGCGGTTCCCAGCCGCGTCGTGGCCCCACCGCATCCTCGAAATTACGGTGGAGAATATTTCTCAACCCTGTGGACGAAGACCGATGCACGACTGACGCGAGCCTGCGAGGAGTGCTGGATCGGCGACTCTCGCAGCATCGCATTTCAGGGCACAATCGACGGCGTCGTCGATGTCTTCGTCGTCGATGAACGCGGCGAGCTGCGGCGCTTGACGCAGTCCCTGGGACTCGCCGGTCCGCGGCACTGGCTACAGTCGGATGGGCACCGTATCGCCTGCCTGATGAAAGACGAACGTGACATCGTGCAACTCTGGACCGTCTCGCTCGAAGGCGAGCTTCGCCAACTCACACGCTGCGAACAGGGCATTGGCTCGGCATTCACGTGGCAAGGCCGCAAGTTCGCCGCGGTCGCTGACGGCTGTGTTGCGAGCATCGACGCCGACTCGGGTGCGGTCGTCGCGCTGAGTCCGCCCTCGCGGGACGATGATGAAATACGTCCCGAGGCGTGCGTCTTCTCGCCCGACGGGTCGGAGATCGCCTACGTCCGCCGCCGCAGCGGCAGCAATCACATCTGCGTCATTTCGGCGGGATGAGCGCGTCGATGGCCCCGCCTTGCCAGAGCATTGGAATCCGCAGCTTGCGTTCGCCGGGCGTTCGCGGCTTCGTCGGTTGATAGACGAGCAGCTTGGTGTTCGCCAGCCATTCGAGATTGTTACTGGCCACGGGGATCGTCGCCACGAGCCGGTAGAGATCGGGTTTCGATGTCAGCAACTGCCGCAGCCGCTGGGCCATCGGCGGATCGCTGCGGGCCCGCGGTTCCTCGACGACGATGAAGTCGGGATCGAGTTCCGCGAGCCGGGCGAGGATCGCGACGTCACTGGTTTCGTATTCGACGTAGCCGTGGCTGGGGTCGCTGCGGGAGCCGTAGAGAATCTTGTCGGCCCGCACGAGCCAGAGCCGCCGTTCGCGGTCCTGCGTGCGTAGCTCGTAGACGATTGTGCCGCTGAAGTGCCCGTCGAAGAGCACGATGCCTGGGCCGGCACTGTGCGTCAGTGCGTAGTCGGCGGCTGCCGAGTAGCCGCGGACCCAGGGCACCGGCTGCTTGAGCGACCAGACCATCGTGCCGCCGACGATCACCGCGCCGGCGACCCAGCGCCAGCGGCTGAACAAGCCGGCGACATCGGCGGCCCAGACGCACCAGGCGGGGATCCAGAAGATCGCGTGCCGCGATTCCTGCTCCGCCAGCGGGGCGAAGAAGAGCAGCGTCGCCAGCGTCAGCGACCAGTACGGTGCCGACTTCGCGCGATTGATTTTGCGAAAGCTGAGTGCAAGGCCGATGACGGCCGCGACGCAGGCCACGTGTCCCAACTGAGCCCAGAGCGTGGCGAGCAGGTAGGTGTATTGCTCGAAGCGATTCGCTCGCACAGTGGTGGCGTCGGTGCCCTGCGACGCGGCTGACGCCTGCACGCCGCCGATCTCCCACACGGCCAGCGCGTAGACCGGTGCGAGGATCGCGATCACGCAGAGACCTGCCACGATCACGGACCGCTTCGCCAGCAGATCCCAGCGGCGGGCGAAGGCAATGCGGAAGCCGAAGGCCAGCACGAGCAGCACGGCGTCGTAGCGGTGCAGCCCCGCGAGGATGCAGCCGACTGCCATCAGCACGAGATCGCGGCGACGCATCGCCTGCAAATAGCGTTCGAGGTGCAGCATCGCCATCAGAACGAACGCGAGCGTCGGCACTTCGAGCATCACGTTGCGCGAGAAGAACACGATCTCGCGCGTGAAGGCAAACGTGAGCGTGGCGATCACCGCCACGAATCGGCCGTGAGTCAGGAAAGCCAGCCGATAGAGGAACGTGCAGGCGAGCAGGCAGTAGGCGATGGCGAGCCAGCGGCCGGTCTCGAAGTTGCGGCCGAAGGCGAGCATCGCCGCGCCTTCGGCGGTGTAGAACCCCGGCGGCCAGACGATCAGCCCGAGCGCGGGATACTGAGCGTAGTAGCGCTCGGCGTAACTCTTGGGGTGCCAGATGCCGCCGTCAGCAATGGCGTCGGCGACGAAGATGCCGGTCATCACGTGACGCGTTTCGTCGCCGTTGAAAAAGGGCTCCGTCGGTTCCGCCATCAAAACGTGCATCATGAGCACGGTGAGCAGGATCAGCGGTAGTGCGGCACGGCTCATGGCAGCTTGCGCCGCGGCAGCTTTGCAAGCGTGTCGACGTACTGACCCATCGGCAACACGCGGAAGCTCGCGGCCAGCTTGTCGAGAAACTCGCAGGCGAGGTCGAGCTTCCACGCGGCGGGGCGGTCCATCGCGGGGAAGAAGCCGAGGTCGCCGTCGTCGTCGCTGCCCAGAAAATCGAGCGGGTGCAGCAGGATCGAAGGCTCAGTGCCGCTCTGCCGGCACATCCAAAGGGCAAGCTTGAAATACGCCCTCGCCGCGGCTCTCGAAAAGCGCGCGAGGTAGAGCAGGTAGCTCAAATGGATCGGCACTTTGAAGAGCGGCATCGTCGTCACCGGCACTTCGACGAGATCGAGCCCGCGCCAACGATAGGGTTTCAGCGGCCGATGCCCCTCGGCGAAGGTGCCGAAGAGCTTGGCCCGTTCGCGCCGCTCGGAGGCGCTGAGCTTCGCGGTCATGAAATAATAGGCCCGGGCCAGCGGACCGAGATAAGTCGGAAAGGTCGAGCAATCGTAGCGGTAGCCACGGCGGGCGAGGACTCGCAGCACACTTTCGGAGAGGCTGAATCCCGGGCCGCGGAAGCCGGTCGTCGTCACGCCGGTGGCCGACGCGATGGCGTCCTCGGCGCGCGACAACTCGGCTTCGATCTTCGCCTCGCTGTAGAGGTGCAGCCACGGCTCGTGGTGGAACGAATGATTGCCGATCTCATGGCCCGCATCGGCAATGCTCTTCAACACATCGCGGTTCGAAGCGAGGGCCGCGTCCTGGCCGACGATGAACCAGGTGATCGCGAGCGTGCGCTGTTTGAGGATCTCCAGCACCCGCGGCACGACGATGTTCAAATACGACGGAAACGCGTCCCAGCCGGCGTCGCCGTGCGTCTTCAGGTAGGACCACTTGTTGTCGAGATCGAGCGACAGCGACGCATTCATCCGGCTGCTCCGATCGCAACCATCCCGCGATCCGCCAGCAGCAGCGTTTCGTTCACGTTCAATGTTCCGTGTGCGATCTGCGACGAGTTCACGAAGAACAGCCCCGGCACGCTCGACGCCATCGGCGGCAGCCGCTCGGAGTAGTTTAGCGTCGAAATCGCCAGCACGTGTTTCACCCGCGACACACGGAACGCCTCGACGTCGCTGCGGGAAAAGTGCGGATACATCTTCTCAAGCACAGTCAGAAACGATTCGCGGATCGCATCGTCGTCGAGCGTTAGCAGCGGGTCGTCGACGCCGACATACTTCGGCAGATAGACAAGGTGCTTGCCGCCAAACTCGGCGCGATCGACGAGCGCCGTCATTTCGATCACCGCCGTGAACGGTGCGGGCTCGGTGATGTTGGTCACGTAGTAATGGGCAAGTGGCTTCTTCAGCACCATCGAGGCGCAGACGATCCCCTGATAGAGCGGGGCCACCAGCACATCGCGTTCGGCTGGTGGCAGCATCGGGCAGAGCTTCGCCGCGATCGGCGCCGCAGTGGTGACCACCACGTTGTCGAACGCTATTCCGTTGATTTCGAATGCGTCACCATTGCGCTCGATGCTTGCGATCGGCGTGCCGGGCCGGAGATCGACACCATCGCTCCGCAATCGTTCCACGAAGCGGTCGAGGACTTTAGCGTAGCCGCCGCGGACGTAGCCGAACATCTCTTTCTTCAAACCGCTACGGCGGGCCGCGTACATCCGCGCGATGATCGCCCAGATGAACGCGGCCGAGGCGTGCTTGTAGTTCTCGCTAAGCTTCGCCCGGAGCAGCGGCAGCCAGATCTTGTCCGTGGTCCGCGAGCCCGACCACCTCCGCAGCCAGCGCTCGACCGGGATCGCTTCGAGCCGCTTCCAGTTCCTGATCTTCGAGGCATAGGCGATGGTCATGCCGAGCCGCAGCTTGTCGATCAGCCGCAGCGGGGGGAACTTCAGAAACTCGACCGTGTTCGACATCGAATGGAGTTTGCCGTCGGTGTAGAAGCCGGTCTTGGTCTCGACCCAGCGGAGTTGGTCGCCGAGTCCAAGATCGTCGAGTAGAGCCCGCAGCCGCAGGTCGCTCATCAGGATGACGTGGTAGTGGCGGTCCCAGGTGATGCCGCCGAGGGTCCAGGCGTCGGCGAGTCCACCGAAGTGGGGGGCGGCCTCGAACAGCGTGACGGCGTGGCCCTGAGCGCGGAGTTGCCGGGCGAGTTCGAGGCCCAGGATGCCGCCGCCGACCACGGCCCAGCGTTTGCTCATGGCGGCGTCAACTCGAGAACTGTCTGACCCGTGACGCTGTACTGCAGGCCGCAATCGCAGGCAAACTCTGCCGGTGCCGCGATGCTGTCGAACTTCGCCAGGAGCAGTCCGCAACGGCAAACGCAGCCGACACTGCGGGCGGGGTTGCCGAGGGCGAGATGGAAATCGGGCACGCTCTTCGTCACCACCGAACCCATGCCGATCATGGCGAAGCGGCCGATGGCGAGGTCGTTGCCGATCACGCAGCCGGCCCCGATCGTGGCCCCTTCCTTCACCAGCGTCGGCAGGGTGTGCTCGTCCGGCTCGCTCGGCCGCAGCGATTTCAGATCGCTCGAGGCCGCGCGGGGAAAGCGGTCGTTGGTGAAGATGGTGCCGGCGCTGATCATGACGCCGTCCTCGATCGTGACGGCAGTGCAGATATAGACGAAACTGTTAATCTTGACGCGGTGGCCGATGCGGACGCCGTAGGCGATGATCGTCTTGCCGCCGACGAGGCACTCCTCGCCGACCATGGTGCCGCGGCGGATGTGGACGTTGTCCCAGATGCTGGTGCCGCGGCCGAGGACGACGCCCTCTTCGACGATCGCGGTGGGATGGATGCGCACGCTCATGCGAGCACGGTGTCGGCGAGACGCGTCCACTCGGGGCGGTTGAGCGAATCGTAGGCGGCATCGATGGCGGCCACGTTCGCCACGGCGTCGTCGTGGCCGATCACCAGCGGCTCGCGGCCCTGCAGGTGCCGGGCGAAGTTGCCGAGGTTGTCGCGGAAGGCCGTGACTTTGTCGTAGCCGTGGCCGAAGACGGTCCAGTCGCTCGCGCCGCTGAGCTTGTACATCGACTTCTTCCAGCCGAGCCGCAGCGTGCCGTTGAGGCCGTGGATCTGGATGTAGCTTTCGAGTTCCTTATTGATGCTCCAGGAGAGGTCGATGGTGCCGAGCACACCGGCGACGGTGTGGACGAAGACCTGCACGGTGTCTTCGACTTCGATGGGTTGGAACCGGCGGCCCTCGACAGCGTGGACCTCCGCGAGCGGGCCGAGGAAGTAGCGGGTGAGGTCGAGCGAATGGGCGCCGTTGTCGATGAGCACGCCGCCGCCGCTGACGGCGGGATCACTGTTCCAGCGATTCCGCATGTCGACGCGGCTCGTGAAGGCGTTCTCGAACAGAACCACTTCGCCGAGCAGCCCGTCTTCGATCAGGCTCTTCGCCTTGATCACGTCGGGCACGTAGCGGAACTTCGAGGCCATGGTCAGCACGCGGCTGGCCTTGCGGGCGGTGTTCACCATGCGATGGGCGCTCTCCGCGCCGATCGTAAACGGCTTCTCACAGAGCACATCCTTGCCCGCGTTCAGAAAGAGCGTCGCCAGCTTCTCGTGCGTGTTCGGCGGCGTCGAAAGGATCACCGCATCGAAGTCGGGGCCGTCGAGCAGGGAGAGCGGGTTCTCGAAGGCTTTCGCGCCGGCGAGGTCGGCGAGCTTCTGCGCCGCGTCCAGCCGCACGTCGGCGACGGCCACGAGGGCCGCATCCGCGTGGCCGAGGAAGGCCTGGCCGTAGCTCTGGGCGATGCCACCAGCGCCGACGAGGGCGAATCGGATTTTATCGTTCATCGAGTTCCTTCCCTGTAGAGCATCGCCGCGCACTCCTTGACCGCGGCGGCGATGTAGTCCAAGTGGTCCGTTGTATATTTTTCGCTCCACGGCAGCACCAGCACGCGGTCGAGCGCCTCGTAGGTGCCGTGGAATTTTTCTTTCGAGTAGTCGACGGCCTCGGGCCGGGCCAGCGTGAAGGGCCAGCGACTCGTGCCGAACGTGCGCTGGTCGCGGAAGATCTCGCAGGCAAACGCCGGCTTCTGAATATAGCGCGGGGCACTGGCGATGCCGCGCTCCTTGAGCTTCGCGGCGAAACCGGGAGCGCCGCCTTCGATCACGTTGCCGTCGATGTAAAGGCAGTATTTCCAGAACGTGTGTACGGCCCGCGGGTCGGTCCACGGCGTCTCGATGCCCGACATCGCACCGAGCTTTGCAGTCAACTTGCTGGCTGCCGAGCAGCGGGCTTCGACCACGCCATCGAGCTTCTTCAATTGAGCCGCGCCGACGGCCCCCTGCAGTTCGCTCATGCGGCCGTTGAGGGCGATGAAGTAGTGATCCGGTTTCGGGTCGCCGTAGCCCCAGGCTTTGTTGACGAAGAGAAACACTCTCCGTGCAAGGGCGTCGTCGTTGCTCACGACGAGGCCGCCTTCGCCGGTGGTGATGTGCTTGCCCTGCTGGAGGCTGAAGCAGCCGAGGGCACCGAACGTGCCGATGGGCTGGCCGGCCCACGTCGTGCCGAACGCCTGCGAGCAGTCTTCAATGACCGGAATCTTGCGCTCGTTTGCGAGGGCCATGATCGCGGTCATGTCGGCGGGGTTGCCGAAGAGGTGCGTGACGACGATCGCCTTCGTCCGCGGGCTGATCGCGGCTTCGATCGCCGAAGCAGTGACGTTGCAAGTCTTCGGGTCGACATCGCAGAAGACCGGGATCGCGCCCTGATAGAGGATCGGCGTGAGGGCGCCCATGTCGGTGATCGACGTGGTGATGAACTCGTCGCCGGGCTCGGGGTCGATCGCGGCGAACGCCGCGTGCAGGGCCATGGTGCCCGAATTCGCGGCGATGCAGTGCTTCGCGCCGATCTTCGCCGCGAACCCGGTTTCCAGCGTTTTGACAAACTGGCCTTTGGTGCTCGTCAGCGTGCCGCTGCTCAGGGCCTCTGTGACGGCCGCAATCTCCTCAGCGCCCAGCGTGCGGCCAGTGGCGTCCTGGTCCGAGGGCAGCGGCAGCGGCGGGCGGGTGTTCAAGCTCATGCTCAGTCAGGCTCCGGTGTGTTGATCGGCGGGTTTTGACTCCAGGCCGACGTGGCACGTGCTCGTCGCGGCCGTGTCCATCAGCAGTTGCAGCGCGTGATTCCGTTCGGGCGTGCTGTGCGCTCGCCGTCGTCGCAGCCGCCCCGCGGCGAGGCGGGCCATGAGCTTCAAGTGACCGGCGATGGTGCGAAGGGTCTTCATCTTCGAGCGTCCTAACACGCGGACATTCAGGGTGGCGGGATGTTCGACGATCGTGGAGCCGCGGGCATCGAGGTGGCCGAGCAGTTCTACCACGCCGAGGAAATTGCCGCTGCGGATGCGCACATCCTGCACGGCACTCTTGCGGTAGACGCGGAAGCAACTCGTGTAGGTGTAAAGCTTGTTCCGCATGACGCGGCGATAGAGCATCGACGCGCCTTTGGAGAGAAAGAGCCGCCAGCCGGGCACGTTGCGGACCGTGCCCTCGGGGTGGTAGGGCGAGGCCGTCACCATGTCCACGCCGTCGGCGAGCTTCGGGATCATGTTGAGAAGCTCGACCGGCTCGTAGGTGCAGTCGGCGTCCATCGAGCAGACGATCTCCGTGGTCGCGGCGCGAATGCCGGTGGTGATCGCCGCGGCCACGCCGCGGTTGACATCGTGCTGCAGCAGCGTCACGTCGCTGACATTGGCGAAGGTGGCCTGGGCCTTCTCCCACGTGCCGTCCCGGCTGCCGTCGTTGACCAGGATGAAGCGCACGTCGTACTTGGAATTGAAGGCGTTGCGGACTCGGGCCAGCGTGTTGCCGAGGTAGCCGAGGGTTTCTTCCTCGTTGTAAAGCGGGATCACGATCGTGACCGGCTTGCGGTTACGGAAATCGATGGCGTGATCGGTGGGGCCTTTGCCCGGGGCCGGGGTCTCGACGAGCGTCGGCGTCGGCACGACGATCGGCCGCGGCACGCCGAGCCAGTCGGCCGCCGGCACGAAGCTGTAGCTCTTCAGATACTCGCTGACGCGCTCCTCCATGCGGTCGAGGTTGCGGTAGTGCCGCAGACGCGTGTACCAGTTCGCGGTCACCCGCGGCTGCTCATCGTCGAGTTCCCAGGTCTGGAAATACATCACGAGCGGCCCCTGCCCCGCGGCCTTGCGGGCGGCCCGCTGCATGAATCCCCGGGGAAGCTGGCGCACCCAGTTGCCGCCGCCGATGGGCAGCGTCAGGCCGAGGGCTTTCGTGCTGGAGATTGGCAGTTCCCAGATCACGCCATGCGGCGTGGTGTGCGTGTGCGCGAGCCGGCGGAAGGGTTCACGGGCAAAGCGCCGGCCGAACGGGGCCAGGCTCGAATCGTAGAGATACCCCTCGTCGGCGAGGACGTCGAGGGCCCAGAGGTCGCCGGGCCGGAACCAGCCGTCGGCGGTGCGGTAGCCCACGACACGGCGGCCGCCGGCGGTCTCGAGGATCGCCTTCGCCTTCGCCACGTCCTCGCGGAACTCGCTCGGCGTGAGGGCCCGGATGTTGTGGTGCAGGTAGCCGCGACTGGCGATCTCGTGGCCGCGATCCGACACCTCGCGCACAAGCTGCGGGTGGTGCTCCGCAACCCAGCCGAGGATGAAGAACGTGGCCTTGGTGCCGTGGCGGTCGAGCAGGTCGAGCGTGCGGCGGGTATGATGCTCAAGGCGGCTTTCGAAGCGGTCCCAGTTGCCCGACTGCACGTACTTGTTGAACGCCGCAACCTGGAAATAATCTTCCAGGTTGAAGGTCAGAACGTGCGGGCCAGTAATAGCTTCAGCAGGCATGAGGGCAACAGTTGCGGGTACTGCCAAAGTAGTTTACTTTTCCATCAGGAGCAACCGCCGCTCCACGGACCCCAATGCTTGGCAATCTGCGGGGTTCGCGACACACTGTCAGAACTCGCGGCTGAGTCGCAACCGAACGGGTGCGAGTGTCGGAAAAATCGGCAGTCCATTGCAAGGCGACTCCTGTAAACCACGGGAAAACCCGTAACGAAATCGTAACGGATTTGACTTCGCTCGAATTTATGTTATTATGTACAGTACACTCGTTTTCGAGACTCCCGTGACCCGATTCGCTTGGATTCTGCTGATCCTCATGACTGCTACGAGCGTCAGCTCGGCGCAGGTCGATTTCGCGCGCGAAGTGCTGCCGATCCTCTCGGAGAACTGCTTCCACTGCCACGGCCCGGAGGCCAAGTCGCGGAAGGCCGGCTTGCGGCTCGACACCAAGGAGGGGGCTTACCGCACCCGCAAAGAGATCACGTCCATCGTGCCGGGCAAGAGCAGCGACAGCGAAGTCATCCGCCGCGTGTTGGCTCACGACGACGAGCAGATGCCCCCGGCCGACTCCAACCGCAAGCTCACGGCCAGGCAGAAGGACACTCTCAAGAAATGGGTCGACGAAGGCGCCAAGTGGGCCACGCATTGGGCCTATGAGCCGCTGCCGAAGGTGGTAAATGTGCCGAACACGGCGAAGTCGCCCATCGACGCGTTTGTAGTCGACCGCCTCCGGTCGGCTGGCTTGGCGGCAGCGGGCGACTCGACGAAAAGCACCTGGCTCCGCCGGGTTACGTTCGACCTGACCGGTCTGCCGCCGACTCTGCAAGAGGCAGTCGACTTCGAAGCCGACCGGGGCGACTCGGCCTACGAGAAAGTCGTCGACCGCCTCCTGGCCTCTCCGCGCTACGGCGAGCGCATGGCCACCGAGTGGCTCGACCTCGCCCGCTTCGGCGACACCCTCGGCTACCAACACGACCGCCATCAGCCGATGTGGCCCTTCCGCGACTGGGTCATCAAATCGTTCAACGCTAATCAACGCTTCGACCGCTTCCTCACCGAGCAACTCGCCGGCGACCTGCTGCCGAACGCGACCAAGGACCAGCGCCTCGCCACCGCGTTCAACCGGCTGCATATGCAGAACGAGGAAGGCGGCATCGTCGAGGAGGAGTTCCGCGTCGCCTACGTGGCCGACCGCGTCAACACCATGGGCACCGCGTTCCTGGGCCAGACCTTCGAGTGCTGCCGCTGCCACGACCACAAGTTCGACCCGCTGACGCAGAAGGATTATTATTCCCTGTTCGCGTTCTTCCAGAACATCCCCGAGAGCGGCCAGACCAGCTACTTCACCAGCGCGATGAACACGCCGACGCTACTGCTGAGCACGCCGGAGCAGGATGCGAAGATCAAGGAGTTGACGGCGAAAGTTGCGGAGACTCAAGCGAATCTCAGCACTGTCCGAACACTCTCAGACACAGCGTTCGAAGATTGGCGATCAAACCGCAACCGTGAATACCACCATGGCAAACATGACGTTGCAATTTATCGATTTAATGACCTGAGTGGAACGAAGGTCCCAAACCTTGTCAAGAACCAACCCGATGGAAAGACCCATGACCGTATTGAAGAAAAGAATGGCGGTATTATTCTGAACGGTGAAAATGGCGTTGAGTTTCCAGGTGTCGGGCATTACCACCGATACGATCAGTTTTCAATCATTATCGAAATCCGTGCCGAATCATTTGCACCACGCGCGGTGGTGCTCCATCATGCGAAGGCTCCAGTCGATGCGGGAAGCCGAGGCTACGAACTTCTTCTGGAGCAAGGGCGCGTCTCGTTTGGATTGCATCATATGTGGCCGGGCAACTCGCTCAAGGTGCTGACAAAGAACGCGATACAATTGAATCAGAAAGTGCAGATCGGCGTAACCTACGATGGCTCGAGCCGAGCCACTGGATTAAAAATATACATTGATGGAGAACCCGCTGAACTCGAGGTCATTCGAGACAACCTTCGCAAAGACATCGCTTATGAATCAGGCGAGCCAAATTTGACAATCGGCTATCGCTTTCGCGACAGCGGCTTCAAGAACGGATGGATTGGCAGGCTGCAGATCAGCAATCGTGTATTAGTTCATGCTGAAATCAACAGCAACGACATTCGGAAAATGGACCTGTATAAAAACGGTGGAACTAAGGACTATTTTCTCGCCGCCGTCGACAAAGCATCCCTTGAAAAAACTGCTGCACTTCGAGAAGCCCGCAAGGAACTGGCCAAGTTCGTCGAGCCGATCCCCGAGATCATGGTGATGGACGAACTGCCGCAGCCGAAGCCGGCGTTCGTGCTCAAGCGCGGCGCCTACGATTCGCCCGGCGACAAGGTCGTCGCTGAGACGCCGAAGAGCCTACCACCGTTCGACGGCCTGCCGCGGAACCGGCTCGGCCTCGCCCAGTGGCTGACGCGGCCCGACCATCCGCTCACGGCCCGCGTCACGGTCAACCGGCTCTGGCAGCAGATGTTCGGCCGCGGCCTCGTCGAGACCTCTGACAACTTCGGCACCACCGGCACGCCGCCGAGCCATCCCGAACTGCTCGACTGGCTCGCCCGCGATTTCGTCGACCACGGCTGGGATGTCAAACGCACCCTGAAGATGATCGCCCTCAGCAGCACCTACCGGCAGAGTTCGCGGACCACGCCCGAGGTGCGGGCCAAAGACCCGAGCAATGATCTCCTCGCCCGCTACGCGGTGCGGCGGCTGACGGCCGAGATGCTCCGCGACCAGGCCCTGTTCGCGAGCGGCCTGCTCAAGGAGAAGCTCGGCGGCCCGAGCGTCTACCCGGTCCAGCCCGCCGGCCTCTGGAACGACGCTATGGGCAAGCCGAAGTATCCGCAGTCGAAAGGCGACGATCTGCACCGCCGCAGCCTGTACACGCACTGGAAGCGGACGGCCCCGCCGCCGCAGATGCTGACCTTCGACGCCGCCGACCGGCAGAACTGCTCTGCGCGGCGACAGAGTACCAGCACGCCATTGCAGGCGCTGGTGCTGCTCAATGACCCGCAGATGGTGGAAGCCGCGCGGTTTCTAGCGGAGCGGATGCTGGCGGAGAAAGACCCGTTTGAGTTTGGCTGCCGGACCGTGCTGGGCCGCTCGCCGAGCGATGCGGAGAAGAAGGTGCTGATCGCGCTGCTGGTGCAACAGGAATTGATCTTCTTTGAGGATAAGAACGCCGCGGAGAAGCTGCTGAGCGTGGGCGAGAAAAAACGCAACGAGAAACTCAATGCGGTCTCGCATGCGGCGATGACGCAGTTGGCACTGACGCTGCTGAACCATGACGAAGCGGTGAACCGGCGATGAACCAGGAGACTTCATGATTCTGCCATCGACAAATCGAAGGCTGTTCCTGCGAAGCTCGGGTCTTGCCCTGGGCTCCGTCGCTCTCGGCAACCTCCTCCACGCCGAACAGGGCGTCCTCACGAAGCCACACCACGCCCCGAAGGCCAAGCGCATCATCTACCTCTTCATGGCCGGCGGGCCGAGCCAGATGGATTCGTTCGACCACAAGCCGAAGCTCAACGAACTGCACGGCCAGGAACTGCCCGACAGCGTCCGCAAAGGTCAGCGGCTCACCGGCATGAGCGGCAACCAGAGCACGCTGCCGCTCGCCGGCTCGGCGTTCAAGTTCAGCGAACAGGGCGCAAACAAGCTCAAGATCTCCGATCTGCTGCCGAACACGGCGAAGATGATCGACGACCTCTGCGTCGTCCGCTCGATGCACACCGAGGCGATCAACCACGATCCCGCGATTACTTTCTTCCAGACGGGTCATCAACTCGCCGGCCGACCGAGCTTCGGGGCCTGGCTCAGCTACGGCCTCGGCAGCGCCAACGAGAACCTCCCCGCCTTCACCGTGCTCGTCAGCAAGGACAAGACCGAGCAGGGGCTCTACGCCCGGCTCTGGGGCAACGGCTTCCTCGAGAGCCGCCATCAGGGCGTGCAGTTCCGCAGCGGAAAGGAGCCGGTGCTCTTCCTCGACAACCCGGCCGGCACCACGCCGGAGAGCCGCCGCAAGATGCTCGACAAGCTCGCGGAACTGCAGAAGCTCCAGAGCGACGCCGAGCAGGATCCTGACACCATGATGATATATGTGTTCGCGTTTGCCGCCGCCCTCTGGGGATGCGCAGTTATCTGCGGCAGGAAGCTTCCGCGGACAACTTCTACAATCGCTGCAGCAACGTTATCGCTCATTGGGATTTTGGGCTTCTCGATTCAAGAGTGGGGTTCACGAGACATTCCGAGGGTGTTCCCGTGGTGGGGACCTTGGGGTTTTATGCTCACCTGGCTCTTTGCGGGCTTGCTGGGTTTTGGCCTTCTCGTGGGCCGCTCTACGAAATGAAGGGGATGATCGTTTCCTTGAACCGTGCCACACTTCAGCGCCGTCTAACGAAAACGGTGCCGCGGACTGTTCGGGACCGTCCCCTTCGGCATCCATGGAGCGCCTCGGCGCGGCTCCGGGTAGCAGTTGAGCTTAAGCCCGCACTACGCCCATGACCTTCTCGTTCGGTCAGTCACAGCATGAGCGCATCGAAATAGAGGTGTTGCGCTACGAGCGTCAGCCCGTCGGCGAGTATCATGACGACAACTGGTTGACGGTTCAGGTTCGCGTTCGTGTTGACGGGTTTCGCGGAACTGTTGATGGAGCGTTCATCACCGAGGAGTTGGTCGCGTTCCTGGGCCAGCTTCGTCCGCTTTACCAGAGTTTATCGGGCATGGCAGAGTTCACCACGATGGAGGGGCAGCTGCATCTGCGACTGACAGGCAATGGCAAGGGGCGCATTGAATTGGTCGGGGAGGTTGCCGACCAGCCGGGCATCGGCAATCGTTTGAAATTCACCTTACTCTTCGACCAGTCCCAGTTAGGAGCATCCATTCATGAGCTTGAGAGAGTCACCTCAGAGTTTCCAATCCGTGCGGTCTGACCCCACGCTCCAGCGGATCACCGGGAGCCGGGCACTCTGGCATGCATGGAACATCTTGGCGGCTCTGAGAAGCCGCCGAGCTTGGGCGTTGATATGGCTCCCTCCTTTGCAACTAGAAAAAGCGGGATCGGATCAACTTTGTGGTGATCTGCGGTAAGTTGTGATCTGTGACCGGGGAAGTGGAGCGGCGAGTCAGGCGGGTGTTGAGTTCCCCTGCGGTTGGTCGGCTGATATGCGTGCGTTGGTTAGCTACCTTACTTTAATTCACCGTGATCCCTCTCAGCTCTCTAGGCTCGTGGATTGGATCGCTTTCGCGTTCCTGCCACCTAACGCCGTCGTGAATCGGATCACCGTGACCGCCGCCCCACTCCCACGGTCTCGGATCGTGTATGGATTTGTTCTCTTTCCTGGTCGGGACCTCCTTGGTTGTTATCGTGCGGGTTGAAGTTGGGCGTGCGCGCTAACGTGCCACGGCGACCTCTTTCTGCTTTGCTGCGATCATCTGCGGCTCCATCAGCCGGAAGATCGCCCAGACGAATCCGGCAAGTTCCCGCGCCACGGCGACCATCACTTTGTTTTTCCGCTTTCCCCGCGCCGATAGTTTGATGATCCGGCTGTGCAGCCGCGTTTGCGTTTTCCAGGAGCAGTCTTTGATTTCCTTGCGCAAGCCTTCCTGTCGCTTGCTCAGCTCTTTGCTGATTTTCGGCGGCAAGCGGTAATGGTGAGCCGCCTCAATTAACAACCATCGCGCATGGCCGTTGCCCGCCTTGGTGATGCCGCCCTGGCGCCGACTGGAGCCTGTGGACGCCTCGCTCGGCACCAACCCAAGGTATCCCATCAGTTGGCGGGGATGGTCGAAACGCCAAGCTCCGCCAAGCTCGCTCACCACGATCATGGCGCCCACGATCTGGAATCCGCGCAACCCCATCAGCGCCTCGACCACCGGCTTCATTTCCCAACTCTCGAGCAGTGCCTCCATTTGCTCTTCCAGGCGCTGAATGCGTTCTTCCGCGGTGGTGATGGCGCGCAGGCTGTCTTCTAAAACCACCCGTTGCGCGCCATGCGGCAGAACCAGTTCACGCAGATAGCGTCGATGCGCTTCGGTCCACGAACTCTTGCCGGAGTAACGATAGCCGTTGCGGAGCAGAAACGCTTTCAGTTGCGCGCGGCTGCGACGCAGATCCTGAACGGCATCGGTGCGGGCGCGGCAAAGATCGCGCATCGCCTCATCACAGGCATGGGGCACGTTCACCGCATCGAGTTCGCCGGCGCGATGCAATCGGGCGAGTTTGGCGGCATCACGCCGGTCGGTTTTTACCCTCTCGCCGGCGCGGCTCGGAACCAGCGATGGCGCGACAACAATACAGTCGATTCCCAACTGCGCAAAACGGCGCGCAATCACGAAACCGGTCGGCCCCGCCTCGTAGCAAACACGCAGTTCGCTTCCGGGATGCGCGGTTTTGATCCGTCTCATGATCCTCTCCAGGACCTCCAAGTCGCTCGATACCGTTCCGTAATTGCGAACCTCCCCGCCTGCCTCCGCAATGGCGATGACGACGGTTTGCGCGTGGACGTCGAGTCCGATGTAAAGTAGCTTTTTGCTCATGGTGTGTCTGTGTTGTTGTGGCTCATCCATTGGTGACATCGCTTCGGCGATGATCCCGCATTGCGGCTCTACCGGCCTCGGCCGGCAATCCGCGGCTTCGCCCAACCGCAGGCACACCACTCTCTTTCCTCAATCCCCGAATGGCTCCGCTTGCTCGGTCAGGCAGCCATAATGTCTAGGCGCTTCTGCACGCGTCCCGAGTAATGAAGGCTAAAACCTTTCATGCCCCACGAGATCAAATTAGCAAATTCAGAGCCCATGCTTACGGCTGTAGTGCGAGACCGCGTGCATCCGAGAGAGTTGTCGCGGTTTGTTCCCGCTGCGTGCGGCGAAGTCTGGTCCTTCGTTTGCGCCGCTAACCTTCCGAAGCCAGGCCGCCATGTCGCTCTGTATTTGGACGCGCAGGGGTCGGTCGAGGTTGGCGCCGAGGTATCCGAGCCCTTTACCGGCAACGATCGCGTTCACTGCTCTCAGTTGCCATCGGGTCGTGTGGCTACCACAGTCCACTTCGGACCCTACCAACACCTTTCCGAAGCGCACACCAAGATTTGCCGGTGGTGCGCCGAGCACGGACATCAGCTTGCGGGTATTTCTTGGGAGGTCTATGGACACTGGGACGAGAGCTGGAACGCCAACCCATCGCAGATACGCACCGATGTTTTCTACCTGCTCCAAGACCAACGCGCCTACACAGCACTGCACCTGACGGCGGTCAGCCCCGCAGTTTAACTTCCATGGAAACGTTTCTCGCTGCCTGCCGCAGGTGAGTTAAATTCCCATTCCAACACAATGAGTCGACGATACAAGAGCGTCGGAAGGATTCTAATCTTCACAGGATGCGTATTCCTTATTTGTTCCGCGTATCAGTTTCAGCAAACACGAATCTTCCTCAAGGCTGCGCTTCGCGGCAAGGCGACGTACGTCGGCACTTGGGTCGACCGTTATTCGTGGATCGGACGATCTGCCTCGTAATTCGCGATTCCAGATTACTCGGACGGAGTGGAACTCCCGTTATACAGTAAGGATTGGCTGCTCAGCCGATCATTTAGAGAGGGCGAGCAAGTGGATGTCCTCTATTTGCCAGATCAGTTTATCGCCAGAGAGAATCGTTTTCATTCCCTCTGGTTCGAAACCGTTGCCTTGGCCATCGTCGGCGTCTCGTTTTGTGGCGGAGGATGTTTGTTTCTTCATCCGATCATTGCACAAAGACTAGAAACTGCTGATTGTTCGCCCAAGAAATCCGATGCTTAACGAAATCGCTACGGCAGGCCATTGCAAGCCGGCACTCTTGCTATAATGGGGTCTGTTGCCGCGGATCGCTTCTGGTGTTTTCACGTTGGATCCAACCCGCAAGCAGCGACCTGATCTTTGGGTAGAAGTCCCGGACGGATCGGACGGCACTTTTCGAGTCCGGATGGCGCTTGGTGCCCGATTTGACACTTTGCCCTCGCGTTGTTATCCAATCGAGGACATGGCTCAGAAGAAATCGAACATCGATTCTGGTTCCCTCAATGCCGCTCATCGGAAACGTAATCTGACTGTCTTGGAACTCTTGGCGAGTCGGCCGCCACTATCCCACGAGGAAGCAATCGCTCAAGCGGATCGGCTGCGGCAGCAGAGCGTAAAGCGGAAATCGCAGAACGACTCTACGGCTCAATAAAGCGATCCGTGAACAGGTCGTTGATGGCGGTTTCGACCTGATCGATGGTGATCCCGACCGATGCCGTGGTGGCGGTGTGGTCGAGGATCTTCGGTTGTTCTGAGGGAGTGATCCGCAAGCGCAATTGTTCAGCACATGCGTCTACGGTATTCGTGGTGCCAGCAACAACGAGAAGCGCATCTTTGAAATGCTCTTCCAATCGTTGCAGGGCGTCTCCAGGCGCGTTGAGGACCTGAAGGATCTCCACGAGCACCTTGGTGTTTCGTGTTGGCATCGCTGCCTCCTTTCTTGGTGAATGGTTGAAATGAAGTGGCTTGCAGCTCTGAATGGGCAATCCTCTTGGAATGGAACCTGACCCGCCGGAACCGAGTGAATTACCGCCTCATCTGTTCGCGGAAGTGCCTTCGTTCGAGGATCTCGGCATTCCCGCGGGCCATGCGTATCCGAGGTTAGCCTATCATGAGGGAACTCAGACGCTGATTGTTCATTCCGCGAAAGCGGAGTCGCAGATCCCCGAACAACGGCTATCGATCCGGCACGTCAACGAACCACGATACGGCCCGGTCATGGAGTTCAGCAGCGGCATCTCTCCCTCCAGTTTCGCCATCGCAGAAGATGGACCGTGGTTGTTGTTCGTGACTCTCGCGTGGACTGAGCGAGGCGGGGACTGGGACGCACTGTATCGCTTTCGCTTGGACGAACGGACTGGTGAAGTTGTGGCCCGACGTGGCGAATTAATCCTCCCAGCCGGTTATCAAAATGGGTGGATGACTGAGGCCATGTCTGCGAGCCGGGATGGAAACCAACTGATTTGCAAAGTGGGGCTTCAGCAATCGGCTCCTGCAACAGTGGTGGAATACTGGGTGTGTCGATTCTCCATCCCGGAGAAAACCGTCACTCCCATTACGCACCTGAAGGGCGTCTTCGTTTGAAGCCGCTTGGTGCAGAGGTGCAAAAGGTGCAATTGCAGTAGTCTGCACCTCTGCACCCGTACTCAGTGTAGTTAGTGCAACAACAACACACTTTAGTGTTGTTGCACCAACTGCACTCGGTTTTGCAGCAGGAAGCGGGGAAAAGTTCCGCTGCCCCGAGAGCGTCAGATGATGGTTTTCTCGCGTTGGCGAGGCACTCGCAAATGGATTGGCTTTGGCCGAACATTCTTTTACCTCGTCTGCATGGCCCCAGTATTCGCTCCAGAGAGAAGTCCCGTCCTCCGACCGCTACTACAACGCTATCAGGGGCTGCGAAGGGTGCTGTTTCTAGTGGTCACAACTGCAACGGCAGAGATCCCCGTTTACGATGCACTTCCCATCCGACTCCCTTTCCCTGAAATGAAAGGAGATCGGCATTCGATTGACGACGACGACGGCTGCCGCTTCAGTCAGGTCGAGGTGCGAAAGATCGCGCAGGAGGCGTTCCTTGAGTTCGATCCAAACAGTATCAATGGGGCGCATATTGCATGGAAGGTGCTGATGCGGGACGGAACCACAGTGCCTGACTGTGTGCTGACGTTTATGTGCAGATCGAATCAGGTGAAAGAGCTAGAAATCACAGCGGATATTAGCCTCTACCCACAAATAGCTCCTTTGGGGGTGATCGGTCACAGCCTTGCCGAAGGCACTACAAAGATTAGACCCACGAAAGACTGGTCACTCGTGAGAATCCCGATGAAGTTTTACCGTCTCGTCCGATACGAGAAAAATAAGCACATCGTTAGGATCTCGCTCAAATCTGCGAAGGCGAAATTAGCGGTCAAGAATCCAGAGCTGACTTTACCTCAGTGAGCTGCGGCTCCATTGTATCGAGCAGCACCGCCAGACCCGCTGCTACAGCCGTTTTGTCCATTTGTTCCAGTAGAGCAGCATCCGATGTTCTTGCCAGTTTCGGAGCATCTTTTTGCCTTCTTCAGTGGTGGATGACGCAACCGGCTCTACGATGTGCACCACCTTTTGCAGGTGAGGCAACCGAGTGAAGTCTTCTTCGTTCACATGCAGGCCCTTCTTTGGGTCAAAATCGAGTCGGATGCGGATCTTCCCATCGGGGGTCTTGAATCCAATCACCTTTCCAGCATTGGCCAGCCCGTTCGTTTTCGTGCCGATTAACGGCTCAGTAGGTCTGATAGTAACGCTTTCGAAGGCGTGGTGGAGCGCCTCGTCTGGAGTGTCATGTTTGCAGCCGCAGGGACGTTCCATGCTCCAATTGGCTACCTCCGCTCCCCGTCAATGCAATATCGGAGTGATGGCCAGCCAAGCCATTGCTGACCTATTGGCACCGGTGTGTCTCAGTGAATCAAGGCGTAGAGGACGATGTTGATCCCGAGTGGATATGCCTTCTTCAAAGAGAACTCCCGGTAGTAGTAAGCGTTTTCACCTTCCCGCTCCCAGCCATCGCCAAGATCGGTGTTGTGGCAGAAGATCGCGAGCAAACGGCCGTTCGGGGCAGTGATTCCACGATAGTGCGGCTCTTTCGCGTCGGCACGTTCCCAGGTCACCCCACCGTTGTATTGGCTCCCAGTCCCAAGTGCCACATTGGGAACCTGCGGCTTTTGCAGGAGATCGTAATAGCAGTGAAAGATCGGGTGCTCGATCGGCAGTTCCACCGGGACTGTCAGGAATTCTGTGCGGTGGGCCATGATGATGAAAAGGAGAGAATCATCACATGGCTATCGAGAAAGAACTTCTGGACCAGCTCCTGGCTGGACGTGATCCATCCGAGGTTTTCGGCAAGGACGGTTTGCTGGACGATCTGAAGAAGGCGCTTTCAGAGCGCATCCTCAATGCGGAGCTTGACGACCATCTCGACGTCGAGCGCCTGGAGGGCGGCCCCGCCAACAGGCGCAACGGTTCCTCCAAGAAGACGGTTTTGACTGGCACATCGAAGATGACGCTGACCATCCCGCGCGATCGGGCGGGTACCTTCGACCCAAAGCTGATCGCCAGGTATCAGCGCCGGTTTCCCGATTTCGACGATAAGATCATTTCGATGTACGCCCGTGGTATGACAGTGCGCGAGATCCAGGGGCATCTTGAAGAGCTCTACGGCATCGATGTGTCGCCGGATCTGATCTCGGCGGTGACCGATACGGTTCTGGAGGCCGTCGGAGAGTGGCAAAACCGGCCGCTCGAGCTTTGCTACCCCCTCGTGTTTTTCGACGCCATCCGGGTCAAGATCAGAGACGAGGGCTTCGTACGCAACAAAGCCGTCTATGTCGCCCTGGCCGTGCTCGCTGACGGCAGCAAGGAGATCCTCGGGCTCTGGATCGAGCAGACGGAAGGGGCAAAGTTCTGGCTGCGGGTCATGAACGAGCTGAAGAACCGCGGTTGCCAGGATATCCTAATCGCCGTGGTCGACGGCTTGAAGGGCTTCCCCGAGGCCATCACCGCCGTCTTTCCCCAAACAATCGTCCAGACCTGCATCGTCCACCTGATCCGGCACTCGTTGGAGTTCGTATCCTACAAGGATAGAAGGACCGTTGTGCCGGCGTTGAGAGCCATCTACCGCGCCCGAGATGCCGAGGCGGGCCTGAAGGCGCTGGAGGCCTTCGAGGAAGGGTACTGGGGCCAGAAATATCCCGCTATCGCTCAAAGCTGGCGGCGCAACTGGGAACACGTCGTTCCCTTCTTCGCCTTCCCCGAAGGGGTCCGCCGCATCATCTACACGACGAACGCAATAGAGGCCCTCAACTCGAAGCTTCGGCGAGCTGTGCGTTCTCGCGGGCATTTCCCTGGTGACGAAGCCGCGATGAAGCTGTTATATCTCGTTCTTAACAACGCGGCCGAGCAATGGAAACGGGCGCCGCGGGAATGGGTCGAGGCAAAGACACAGTTCGCCGTCATCTTTGGCGAGCGGTTCTTCAACTGATGAAACCGGCCCACCGCACAGAATTCCTGACAGTCCCGTTCCACCGGCTTCCACTCGGGGAAGACCTTGGCCATTTCTGTGGCGAGATTCTCCCACTCCGCTTCTCCCCAGAAATCGTCCGCCATGAGAAAGCCTCCGCCCAGAAGATAGGCGCGCAATGCACCCGCTTCCTCCGCTGATAATCGCAAATCCCCCGGCTCGCTCATATACGCAAACGGATAGCGTCTCAGCTCCGGATCCACCACCCGGCCACCAGCGATTAGCAAACCAGCCATTTCGTCACTCCCGCATGCTGAAAGCCGGCTCCCCACAAAGCCGGCATCAGCTACGGAGGCACCCAGATGTGGCCCGGTAAGAGCCGTTGCGGCGTCCATAGAGGCAGATTTTCGGACGGGCAACAACCTCCGCCGATGGAGGGCACGCATCCGCAAACGGTGTGCAGCGGCAAAAAATTTATCGTCGTCCCTGCGAACGCAGTGCCCCATACGCCGCGGCCTCTCGAAAAAGTTGAGATAGGCGATACAGCAATGGAGCAGCCGCCCCGCTCAACAATAAACTTTTGGGGTTATGGGTCCCCCGATGCGCAATTGCGCATCTGAACTCAAGGCCGGGACGACGCCGTGGGTGTGTCTACGCGTGCCCGGCTTCGTTCGAGAGCATCGCCAGATCGATGCCGATCTTGCGCAGCGCGCGCTGGTATTTTTCGTCGACGTCGTCGCCGAAAATCAGATCAGGGTCGGCGGCGCAATGCAGCCAGCCATTGTGCTGGATTTCGTTCTCGAGCTGCCCCGGCGCCCAGCCGGCATAGCCCAGCGCCAGGATGGCGTGCTTGGGTCCCGAACCCCGGGCGATCGCTTTCAGGATATCGACGGTCGCGGTCAGGCAGATGCCTTCGTCGATGTTGAGCGTGGCGTCCTCGATGAAGAAATCGCTGGAGTGCAGCACGAAGCCGCGGCCGGTATCGACCGGACCGCCCTTGAGCACCTTCATGGTCTCGGCGTTTTCCGGCAGCTTGATCTGGTCGGCGTTCTTGATGATATCCAGCTGCACCAGCAGCCCGGGAAAATCGATGCTGCCGGCCGGCCGGTTGACGATGATGCCCATCGCCCCCTCGGACGAATGCGCGCACATATAGATCACGGAACGCTCGAAGCGCGGATCGCCCATGACCGGCATGGCAATCAGCAGCTGGCCGTCCAGATAGCCGTCGCCGGACGAATTGTCGCCGACGCCGGCGGCTTTGCGGCGGCCGGGTTTCGGTGACGTCTTCGGTGGCGTCTTTGGTGTCTTGCCTTCAGGGCTCATCCGCAAGGGCCTCTCTTGCTGATTCATATCCTGATATCGGGTGGCGGTTCTGTCAATCAAGCCTCACGGCTTGCAGCCCAGCCGCAGCATTCTGCCGCGGATCACAAGCAATTCAATGGTTTGCAGCCGAACTTGGCTGTAAAGACGTCTCATGATCGTCATAGTTCCCATGCGGGCCGCGCTCGGCATTGCCGTCACTTTATCTGTCGCCTGCACGGCAATCGCGGTTCGCGCCGAAGATTCCTCAGCCTGGCAGCACGACACGCATTCCGCGATCCGGTTGCTGGCGGGATCGCGCAGCGGCGCGGTGCTGCTCGGCGGCATTGCCATCAAGCTGCAGCCGGGCTGGAAGACCTATTGGCGCACGCCGGGGGATTCCGGCGTTCCGCCGCGGTTCGATTTCTCCAAATCCGACAATGTCGAAACGGTGACGGTGTTGTGGCCGGCTCCGATGCAATTCGACGACGGCGCCGGCGGCGTCTCGTTCGGGTACAAACAGAAGGTCGTGCTGCCGCTGCGGATCGTCGCGAAGAACGCCGACAAGCCGGTGACGCTGCGCGCCGACATCAATTATGCGGTCTGCGACAAGCTCTGCGTCCCCGTCGACGCCAAGGCCGAACTGGCCTTTGCCAGCGTCGCGAGCACCGAGGACGGCAATTTGTCCGACGCGCTCAATGCGGTGCCGAAGCCCGCCAATGTCGGCGATCCCAATCCCCTCACCATTCGCGACGTCAGGCGCGAAGGAAAGGCCAACGTTCTGGTCGACGTCACCGCACCCGGCGGCAAGGACGTCAGCCTGTTCGCCGAGGGCCCGACGCCGGACTGGGCGTTGCCGGTGCCGAAACTGGTCGAGGGCGGTGCAATGGGCGTAAAGCGTTTCGCGTTCGAACTCGACGGCCTGCCGCCGGGCGCGAGCGCCGACGGCGCCGCGCTAAAACTGACGCTGGTCGGCGGCGACCGGGCGTATGAGTTCAATGTGAATTTGCCGTAGCTGTCGTCCCTGCGAACGCAGGGACCCATACGCCGCGGCGGTCATGTTGAAAGCGAGGCAGTAGAGACCTTCCTCAAACAACAAAATCCTGTGGTTATGGGTCCCGGCTCAAGGCCGGGACGACAGTGCGATTGCCGGCCGTCCAACCGAATCTTAACGAATCGTTGATACATCCAAGCATCGCCGCCGCCTCGCGGCCTTTCGAGGATGCCTTGCCGTGGCCGTGATGGACACCGAATCCGCCTCCGCTCCGCCTGCCGGCCCGATCGCGCGCCTGCGATTGATGTTGGGTGGTTCCAGCGAAGCGTCGCTGACAAAGCGGCTGGCCGGCACGATCTTCATCATCCGCGTGGTCAGCGCGGGCCTCGCCTATCTGTCGCAGATCCTGCTGGCGCGCTGGATGAGCGGCTCGGATTACGGCGTCTATGTCTATGTCTGGACCTGGGTGCTGCTGCTCGGCAGCATGATGGATTTCGGCATCTCAGCCTCGGCGCAAAAGATCATTCCGGAATACCGCGCCAGCGGCCAACACGCGCTGCTGCGCGGTTTTCTCTCCGGCAGCCGCTGGATGACCTTCGGCGTGTCGTCGCTGGTGTCGCTGGCGCTGGCGGCCGTGGTGAAAACGCTGTCGCCATGGATCGAGCCGAACACGGTTCTGCCGCTCTATATCGGCTGCCTGACGCTGCCGGCGTTCGTGGTCGCCAACACCCAGGACGGCATCGCGCGCTCACATGACTGGATGCGGCTTGGCCTGATGCCGCAATTCATCGTACGGCAGACGCTGATCATCGGCCTCACCGCCGGCGCCTTCGCGCTCGGCTTCAATCTCGGCGCCACGGTCGCGATGCTGGCCAGCGCCGCCGCGGTCTGGCTCGCCATGATCGGCCAGATGGTGGTGCTGAACCGCCGGCTTGCGATACATATCGAACCCGGCGCCAAGGCTTATGATTTCCGCGGCTGGCTTGCGGTCTCGCTGCCGATCCTGCTGGTCGAAAGCTTCTATCTGCTGCTGTCCTACACCGACGTGCTGATGCTGCAGCAATTCCGTTCGTCGGAAGAGGTCGGCGTCTATTTCGCGGTCGTAAAAACGCTGGCGCTGGTTTCCTTCATTCACTACGCGATGTCGGCGACGACGGCGCATCGCTTCGCGGAGTACCACGCGCTCGGCGACAAGGCGCGGCTGTCGGCCTATGTCGCGCATGCCATTCAATGGACGTTCTGGCCCTCGCTCGCCGCCACCATCGTGCTGCTGGCGCTGGGCAAGCCGTTGCTGTGGCTGTTCGGGCCGCACTTCGTGGTCGGCTACGACATCATGTTCATTGCCGCTGTCGGCCTCGTGGTGCGCTCGGCAATCGGCCCGGTCGAGCGGCTACTCAACATGCTCGGCCATCAGCACATCTGCGCGCTGGCCTATGCGCTCGCCTTCGTCATGAACGTGGTGCTGTGCCTGCTGCTGGTGCCGCGCTACGGCGGCCATGGTGCCGCGGCCGCAACCACGATCTCGCTGGCGTTCGAGACCGTGCTGTTGTTCTGGATCGTCCGCCAGCGGCTCGGCCTGCACGTGCTGGCGTTCGGGAAACGCGCGTAGGGCTAACCAAGGCGATTGGAGCGCGAACCCTCGCGTGTTATCGTTCTACGATGGCGACGGAAAAAGCTAACGAGATCAAGAATAGGCGGCGGGGCAACGATTATGTTGCTACCCCCCAAGAGTTGCGGGTCATCGATGCCGCCATGGCATCCATCGACGCTGGAGAAGTTGCGACCGCCGCTGAGATACGAGCAGCTTTCGCCAAATTTCGATCGGCATGAAGCAATCGTGCTGTCACCACCCGCGAAAGCGGGTGGTCCAGTATTCCAGAGAACTCAGTTTGAGAGGCCGCGGCGTACTGGATGCCCCGCTTTCGCGGGGCATGACGAGTGCCCCTACGCCGCGGTCCAGCCGCCGTCGATCGACAAATTGGCGCCGGTGATCTGGGCGGCATCGTCGCCGCACAGGAACAGCGCCAGGGCTGCGACCTGCTCGGATGTCACGAACTCCTTGGTCGGTTGGGCCTCCAGCAGCACGTCGTGGATGACCTGCTCCTTGGTCAGGTGGCGCGCCTTCATGGTGTCGGGGATCTGCTTTTCGACCAGCGGCGTCCAGACATAGCCGGGGCTGATGCAGTTGCAGGTGATCTTGAAGGTGGCGAGTTCCAGCGCCACCGTCTTGGTGAGGCCGGCGATGCCGTGCTTGGCCGACACGTAGGCCGACTTGAACGGCGAAGCCACCAGCGAGTGCGCCGAGGCGGTGTTGATGATGCGGCCCCAGCCGCGCTTCTTCATGCCGGGCACCGCAGCGCGGATGGCATGAAACGCCGACGACAGATTGATCGCGATGATCGCATCCCACTTCTCGATCGGGAATTCCTCGATCGGCGACACGAACTGGATGCCGGCATTGTTGACCAGGATGTCGACCGAACCGAAGGTTTTCTCGCCAAGCGCGACCATCTCGGCGATCTCGGCGGGCTTGGTCATGTCGGCGGGCGAATGCACGGCCCTGACCTTGAAATCGGTCTCGATGCCGGAACGCTCCTTCTCGATGTCGGACGGCACGCCCATGCCGTTGAGCACGATATTGGCGCCGGCGCCGGCGAAAGCGCGCGCGTATGCCAATCCGATGCCGCTGGTCGAGCCGGTCACCACGGCGGTCTTGCCTTTCAACGTACCCATTTCTTCACTCCTGTTTTTGGCTTTCGGAGGCGCTGGAAACGTCCCCCGTGAGATCGTAAGTCACCATGGTCTCCCCGGACTGCGGCCGTTCCAGCCATTCTTTGTGACGCATCGACAAATGCACGTCGCGGGCGCCGGCATTCCAGTGCTCGACCACCCCGACATGCGAGAAGTCATAATCCTTGGACGAGGATTCGTAGTTCTTGCTGCGATAGATCAAGTGCACCACCGTGACGGTGTTTTCCTTGACCGCGTTGCACAGGATCGCCACCGACGGGTCATTCTTGAGATCGTCGGGCAGTTTGGCGATCAGCTCACTCAGCGCCTTGCGGGTGTTATGCACCTGCTTGTTCTTGTCGGTGTTCATGCGGGTGCGGCTGGAAAACCGGATGTCTTTTTCGCGCTCGGCGGCCTCGAGCAACGTGACCGGCAGTTCGCCGCGCGCGCTGAACAGATCGACCTGGAAGATCAGGAGATCGCGATCGGTTTCCTCGTCCAGCACGAAATCGAGCGGCGTGTTGGAGGCGATGCCGCCGTCCCAATAATGCTCGTCGTCGATGACGACGGAGGGAAAGCCGGGCGGCAGCGCGGCGGAGGCCATGATGTGCTCCGGCCCGATCTTCTTTCCGAGCTTCGCGAATGCCACATTGTCGAAGTATCTGAAGTTGCCGGAGGTCACGCCGACGGCGCCGACGGAAAGCCGCATTTTCAGATCGTTGATGCGGTCGAAGTCGACCAGGCGCTCCAGCGTCTTTTTCAGCGGCGCGGTGTCGTAATAGCTCAGCGATTGCGGGCTGCCCTGCGGCCACAATGGTGCGGGCGGCAGCCGCGGCGTGAAAAATCCGGGCACGCCGAAGGTCGCGATCAGGGCAGCACTGGTCTCGTTGAACAGCGAACGCGCACGGTCGCCCGATGTGATCGGATTCCACGACACCGGGGACGACACCATGTCCCAGAACTCCTTGAGGCGATCGACGCGTTTGGCAGGGTCGTTGCCGGCAATGATCGCAGCATTGATGGCGCCGATCGAGATGCCCGCCACCCATTCCGGCTCAAAACCTGAACGGCACAGCGCCTGGAAGGCGCCGGCCTGATAGGACCCGAGCGCGCCGCCGCCTTGCAGCACCAGCACGCGCTGCGCATCAACGGGCTTCGTTGCCGGTGCGGGATCGGAACTATCCATTGTGACCGTCAACTAGAGGGCAATGACGTTGGTACCGTGGCGGCAGTTCGCGACGGCGTCAATCAGCCAGATGTTTGCAAGGATCACGCGGAGTTTATCGCGCTCTGTCGTCTTGTTGGAGCATCGCCCCTGCGGCTCCGGATCATGCGCTAAGTTGACGCAAGAATGAGCGTCCAGAACACCTTGTACTTGGTGTTGGGCGCATAAGTCGCCGCGATGCCCAATTTTGTGACACCGTTCTTGAGCATGTTGGCCTTGTGCGGCGGCGAGTCGCGCCAGCCCGAAAACGCTTCCGCCAGCGTGTGATAGCCGGCCGAGACATTTTCCACCGCGAGCTTGGTCGGATAGCCGGACGCGCCCAGCCGCTTTTCCAGCGGGCCCTTGACGTCATGGTCGAGCTTGTTGCGGCTGGCCATCGCCTGCGACTGCTGTTCCGCAAGCTTCATCAGGTCGGGATCGACAGCCACGGCGCCAAGGCCGTTGTTCTGCCGGTAGAGCGAGATCATCGAGGCCGCGGCCTGCGGATCCATGCGGTGCAAAGTGACCCGCCCCTTGAGTTGAGGCAAAGGCGGAGAGGGGAAGGGAATCCCGAAATCGCAGGGTGAGGGCGCTAGGCTGCGTTTGGATAAAAAAAGGCGGCCCGTGATGGGCCGCCTTGATAGAACAGCGCGTTGAGGACCCAGCCTTCGCGCAAGGCTTCGGCGGGCACCGCAACGCGCTCCACCTCAATCAGCGATACTCCTCTCCGGTGATCGCGTTGATGATTTTGAAGTTCTCGACGTGGTAATTGAGGTCCGCGCGGAAGGCCAGTTTCACGCCGAAGAGCTTCTCCATGCGCACGAGCAGGTCGGCGTCCTCGCTGCGGAGGCGTTCGAGAATGCTCGGGTGGACGAGCACGCGGAGGGAATACTCCTTGCCGTCGTTGCGCAGCTGCAGGCGGCGGACGACCGAGCTCAGCTTGCGCTGCAACTCAACCGACATCGTCGTCGCGCTTTTCACGATGCCGCGGCCGCGGCAGTACGGGCAGTCGGTGTAAAGGTTGGACGACAGGCTCTCCTGCTGGCGCTGGCGCGTCATCTGCATGATGCCGAGCTGCGAGATGGGGAGGATGTGGTTCTTGGCCTTGTCCGACGACATCAGCTCGACCATCTTCTCGAACACGGCGTTGCGGTGGCGCCGTTCCTTCATGTCGATGAAGTCCATGATGATCAGGCCGCCGAGGTTGCGGAGCCGGATCTGCCGCGCGATTTCGGCGGCGGCCTCGAGGTTCACGGCATAGATGACGTTCTTCTCGTCGCCGCCGCGGCTCTTGTGCGAGCCGGTGTTCACGTCGATGGCGATGAGCGCCTCGGTTTCGTCGATGATGATTTCGCCGCCGCTCGGGAGCGGGACCTTGCGCTGGCCGGTCTGCTCGATTTGGCGCTCGATGTTGAAGCGCTCGAAGATCGGGATACTGTCCTTGTAGAGCGCGATCTTGCTCGCGCTGCGTTTCGAGATCTGGGCGACGAGCTTCTGGGTGCGTTCGTGGTCGTCCCTGCTGTCGATCAGGACGCGATCGACCTCCTCGGTGAGGAAGTCGCGGACGGTGCGCTCGACGAGATCGGGCTCCTGATAAAGGCACGAGGGAGCGCGGTCGCTCTTCATCTTGGCCTGGATGCCGTCCCAGGTCTTGAGGAGGATGTGCAGGTCGCGGACGAAGTAGCGGGCTTTCTTGCCCTCGCCGGCCGTGCGGACGATGACGCCAACGCCCTCGGGGAGCGTGAGCTCGTTGATCAGGGTCTTGAGCCGTTTGCGCTCAACCGGGTCCTCGATCTTGCGCGAGATGCCGCAGCCGTCGCTGAACGGCGTGAGGATTAGATAGCGGCCGGGAATCGAAAGGTTGGTCGTGGTGCGCGGTCCCTTGGTGCCGATGGGGCCCTTGGTCACCTGGATGACGATCTCACTGCCGGGGGGATAAAGCTGGGGGATGTCCTTGACGGTGGGCTCGGCCGGCCGATCGGGGGTGCTGCGCTTCTTGTTCACGCGGACGACCTCGACGGAAGAGTCCGCTGCGGCGGGGAGCATGTCCCAGTAGTGGAGAAACGCGTTCTTCGTGTACCCGATGTCGACGAAGGCGGCCTTGAGGCCCGGGTCGAGATTTTTGATGCGGCCCTTGTAGATGCCGCCGACCATCCGGTTGTCGGACTCGCGCTCGATCTCGAATTTCTCGAGCCGGCCGTCGACGAGGAGCGCGACGCGCTTTTCGAGCGGCTCCGAGTTGATGATCAACTCGCGGTAGGAACCTTTGTCCTTTTGGAAGACCGCGAGAATCTTTTGAAGAAGCGGGCGGTTCTTGGCGCGATCCGCGGCTCCGGCCCTCAGTTCAGTGGCACTGACCGGGGCGGACTCCGTCTGGGGCGGCGGGTTGACGAGTTCCTCGTCATATTTAGAGGCGACGTCCTGTCGGACGCCGGTAGGTTGTGATTGATCGCTCATGGCGGATGTCGTGTGGGTTGTTCACGGCAGCCCTCGCATGCGGCAGTTGCGGCGCAGGAAATTCTGGCAGGGCGGTCAATGACGCCGGGGATTTCATGCGAAATCCTTCCTGAAGCGCCAGACGCTCTGGACCAGTCCTTGCAGCAAGCAGCAACTAAGCACGAAAGAGCCACCGTAGCTGATAAAGGGAAGCGGTATGCCCGTGATGGGCACCAGCCCGATGGTCATGGCGATGTTCACAAACACATGCACCGTGAAAAGCACCGTGACGCCAATGGCGAGCAGGGTGCCGAGCCGGTCCCTCGCGGAACCGGCGATGCGAATGCCGTTGAACAACACTATCCCAAACAGGCCTAGGACCGTAAGGCTTCCCAGAAATCCTTTTTCCTCCGCGATCACCGCGAAGATGAAATCGTTGTGTGCGACCGAGCGCGGCAGGTAGCCGAGCTGGGCCTGCGTACCCTCCGTCCAGCCTTTGCCGGTGAGACCACCGCTGCCGACGGAGATGCGCGACTGCATCAGATTGTACCCGGCACCGATGCCCTTGGGGTCGATGGTGTCGGGCGCCGCAAACCCGAGGATGCGGTTTCGCTGATAATCCTGAAACGGCACAATCGGGTTGCCCTCTTTCTCGAACCTGCCGCGGTCCGCCGTGTACGAATACCCATGTGAGTTCATGAACGCCACGTACCGCACGCTGTCCCAAGCCACGAGTGCCACGAGAATCAAAAACGCGCCGAGCGCTCCCACGAAAAACCGGGGCGAGAGCTTCGAAACGTAGAGCATGGAAAAGACCATGGGGGGCATGACGATCGCCGACTTGAGGTCCGGCTGTAGCCAGATAAGGAACATGGGCGTCCCCACGGCAAGGGCCAATTTCCCCAGCGTACCCAGAGATTGCCGCACGGTGCCGACTTTCGAGTGGATCAGGATACTTGCGGTGATCAGCAGCACGGCGATCTTGGCTGTCTCGGACGGTTGAAACGAAATTCCTCCCAACGAAATCCAGCGTTGGGCTCCCCAGCGCGACGCGGCTTCGCCGGAGATGCCGGGGATAAAAACGATGAGCAGCGGCACCATGCAGGCCGCATAGATCCAATGGGCGATGCTGAACCAGAACCGGTAGTCGATAAGCGACACCGCCAGATAAATCGAACCACCGAGCCCGAGAAATACGACCTGTTTGAACCAATCCTGTCGCAGCATTCCGCCCAGGCCGGTGACCGCCGGATGGGGAATCGAGAACTGGGCGGAGTAAATGAACGCGACCCCGAAAACGCCCAACCCGAACAAGGCGAGCGGAGTCAGGAAATCCCAGGTGGCCCGCGTCGAGGGCCGGAAGAAGGTCAGTTGACCGATGGGTGTAAGGAGGTTCACGAAATGTTCGACGGTGACTCCCGAATGCAGCGCCCCTGCCGGTCGTCTGCAAGGTCGGAGCTGCATTTCCCCACCTAATTCATATTATTTCCCTGCGTGGACGCGGTCAGGGCCGATCGGCGGTGTCCGAGGCACGCGGCGACGGGGAATCGCGGCGCAAGTAACCGGATATTCCCCAAGAAGTCTTGAGGTTTGCGAGGGCGGACGTACCTTCTCTGGTCCTTTGACGCCAGCAAGTGCAGCCAATTTCGCGTTCCTGATTTCCGACAGCGACCTGTTTGATTGGTCGCTTCCGCTGGCACTCGTCATGGGTGGGGGAATAGGATTTCTGGTCGTCTGGGCCTTCACGGCCCATAACCGGCGCACCGCCCACGAACAGGCGGCCGAACTGGTTGAAGTGGCCCGGCGCGAGGCGGCGGTGACCGCAGAGGAGATCAAGCAGAAGGCGGAGGCGGAAATTCAGGAGAAGCGCGCGGAGCTGAACCGTGAATTTGATCGGCGCGAAATCGAGAGTGACGTCCGGCTGCGCGAAATCCGCGCCCACGAGGAGTCGCTGGCGCTGCTCGACTATCAGCTGGAACAGCGCCAGGAGCGGTTGAATCGCGAGAACGCCGCCGTCAAGCAGGCCCGTGACGCGATCCGCGCGCTGTCCAAGAGTGTGCGCAAGCGGCTCGAAGGCGTCTCGCAGCTCGATGCCGACGAAATCAAGAAACAGCTTCGCGAGGAGGTCCTGCTCGAGTGTCAGGACGAGTTTCGCGCGCTGCGCCGCGCGACGATGGAGAAGTCCGAGCAGGAACTGCAGAACGAGGCGCGACGAATGCTCATCGCTTCGATGCAGCGGATTTCGAGCAAGCCAAACAACGATCTCACGGCCACGATTATCCAGCTGCCGAGCGAAGAGATGAAGGGCCGGATCATCGGCCGCGAGGGTCGAAACATCAAATCGTTCGAGTTGGCGACGGGCGTGACCCTCCTGATCGACGAGTCTCCGCAGATGGTGCTGGTCTCGTCGTTCGATCCTGTCCGCCGCGAAATCGCCCGCTGCGCGCTCGATGCCTTGGTCAAGGACGGCCGGATACACCCGGCTTCGATCGAGGAATTCGTCAAGCGGGCCCAGGACGAAATCGAGCTGGTCAGCACGCAGGCGGGCGAAGATGCCGTGGCCAAGCTCAACATCAACGGACTCCACCCCGAGATCATCAAGCTGCTCGGCAAGCTGAAGTATCGCTTTTCCTACAATCAGAACGTCCTCGATCACTCGGTCGAAACGGCGTTTCTGGCGTCGCTCATTGCCAGCGAAGTCGGGCTCGACCCCAACGTGGCGAAACGGGCCGGGCTGCTGCACGACATTGGCAAAGGGGTGCCCGGCGAACTCGAGGGCAGCCACGCGGTGATTGGTGCGGAGTTCATCAAGCGCTACGGCGAGACGCCCATTGTCGTCAACGCCGTGGCCGCGCACCATGAGGAAGTGAAGCCGGAGACCGTGTACGCGGGGCTGGTCATTCTCGCCGACACGATCTCGGCCGTGCGCCCGGGAGCGCGGGCCGAATCCATGACAAGCTACATTCAGCGGCTCGGGCGGCTCGAGAAGCTGGCGCTCTCGCTGGACGGCGTGCAGCAGGCGTTCGCCATTCAGGCGGGCCGTGAAATCCGCGTTGTCGTCTCGCCAAGCGAAGTCACCGACGACCGGGCCCGCGAACTCTCGAAGGAACTCCGCCGGCGCATCGAGGCCGAACTGCAGTATCCGAGCACGATCAAGATCACCGTCATTCGCGAGAGCCGGTTTACCGAGACAGCGACGTGATGGATGAAGGAGCGAGTAGTGTGTAGCGGGTAGCGAGCATCTTGCGGACGGGCCTCAAGGCATTTCTACTCGCTACCCGCTACTCGCTCCTCACTACTTTGTGCCCATGGCCGACCCGAAGATTCTTGAGACGTTTCCCAATCCCGCGCCGAAGCGCGATTATGTGATTGAGCACACGCATCACGAGTTCACCTCGATGTGCCCGATCACGGGGCACCCAGATTTTGCGAGCATCACGGTCCGCTATGTGGCGGACAAGACGTGCGTAGAGCTCAAGTCGCTCAAGCTCTACTTTCACGCCTATCGCAGCGAGGGCATTTTCTTCGAGGCGGTGACCAACAGGATCTGCGATGATCTCGGGAGAGTGCTGAAGCCGCGCTCACTGGCGATTATCTCGGAGTGGAAGGCGCGGGGAGGTTTCACCTCGCGGGTGACCGCGGAATGGGCGCCGGTAAAGTCCGCTCGCCGGCGGTAGTCCGGTCTCAATCCAGCTGGATTGCTTCGTCGCCAGGTTCCTCGCAATGACAGTCCAATTCTTACGGGCGACTGGAATAACTCCTCTTCGATTTAGACTCGAGTGTGCGCTCAACCGTTGAGTGCGGCCAGCACTGCGGCGTGGAGTTCAGGTGTCGCACAGGCAATGATGGATTCTGCGGGATAGGCTGAACCTCCCTGCCAGTTCGTGATCATCCCGCCCGCGCCACGGACGACGGGCACGAGGGCGGCGATGTCCCAGGGGTTCATAATCGGATCAAGCGAGATGTCGGCCCAACCTGTGGCGAGCAACAGGTAGCCGTAACAATCGCCCCAGGTGCGGACGAGCTTTGCCCGACCCTGGAGGGCATCGTAACGGGGGCCGTCCTGGTATTTTCCGGGATTCATCGGGTCGCTCGTCAGCAGCGTGGCGTCTTCGATTCGGCGCGTGGGCCGGCAACGCACGGGCCGGTCGTTGAGCTCTGTCGTGACGCCATCGCCGATCACCAGTTGTCCGAGCACCGGCTGATGGATGCACCCAAGGACAGGCTGGCCGTTGTGCAACAGCGCGATCAACGTGCCCCAGAGGGGCAGTCCGGTGATGAACGCCTTCGTGCCATCCACGGGATCGAGCACCCAGACGAACTCGGCTCCGGGGCGCTCACTGCCGAACTCCTCGCCGACGATGCCGTGAGTGGGAAAGCGTCGGGCGATTTGCGCGCGCATCAATTCCTCGGCTCCCCGATCGGCCAGCGTCACCGGCGACGCGTCCGCCTTCGTCTCGACGGTCATTCCGGGCTGGCGATAAAGTGGCGCGATGAACGCGCCGCTCTCCCGGGCGAGTTCCAGCATGAAGGTGCGGTAGGCCGACAGATCCACGGCGAGAGAGTTGCCCGCGAAACCCGGCAAACACACGAAAATTCCCGACGCGGGTGAAAAAGCGGGTTTGGTTTTCGGGTGGTTCGTGTGTTTCGTGGGCGCGCATGTCCTGGACTCAGCAACCGATTTTCTTCGTCGATTTTGAAGGGAGTCGGGCATCCGGCATCCTCGAGTTCGGCGTGGTCGAGTTGCATCGGGGCAGTGTCGTCTCAGTTCGCACGCGCCTGTGCCGGGCGACGGGGCGGGTGCGGCCGGAGGATGCGGCGGTTCACGGACTGAGGGAGGAGGCACTCGCGCGGCACGCGCCTTTTGCGGAGGAATGGAATTACTTCTCGAGCCTGCGCGAACTCGGACCGCTCGCGGCGCACTACGCCGGAGCGGAGAACAGTTTGCTCAAGTCGGTTTGGCCTTATCCCCGGAGCGTGCCGGATTTCGCGCGACCCGGGGCGCGGATCGTCGATTGGGGGCCATGGGTCGATACTGCGCGGCTTTATTCCCAGTTCCATCCGCGTTTGGAATCGGGCCGGCTCGAGGCGCTGATTGCGGCGGCCGGCGCGCAGGCGGAGCTCGACGCGCTGGCGGCGTTGCATTGTCCGGCAGACCGGCGCCGTTACCACGCGGCGCTGTACGACGCGCTCGCCGGCGCGCTCCTGCTCGCAACGCTCGCCCGCGAACCTCAGGTCAAGGGAATGACCATGATGCAGCTGCTTGCGCTCAGCACACTCGATCCGGGCAAACGCGACGCGTTGCAGCAGGGGGAGTTGTTTTGAGGCGGCCGGTTGAATCCGGCGCGGCAGTGTGACGAACGATGCCTGGGGGGGCGTTAAAAAAGGCCTGTCATTCTGAGCGCTAGCGAAGAATTCAATGGAACGTGCGCGGCGTTCCTCGGGATGCGAATCACCGCTGGATTCTTCGCTGCACTCAGAATGACAAGCTTGAAGCCCTTTTCACCGTCCTCCGAGGGCGCGCGAAACATGCGCCCGCGTCGCGGAGTTTGAGCTCGCGGCGACGCGCGGGATCCGTCGACCTGCAGCCAAGCTTGGCGTAATCATGGTCATAGCTGTTTCCTGTGTGAAATTGTTATCCGCTCACAATTCCACACAACATACGAGCCGGAAGCATAAAGTGTAAAGCCTGGGGTGCCTAATGAGTGAGCTAACTCACATTAATTGCGTTGCGCTCACTGCCCGCTTTCCAGTCGGGAAACCTGTCGTGCCAGCTGCATTAATGAATCGGCCAACGCGCGGGGAGAGGCGGTTTGCGTATTGGGCGCTCGGTCTTGCCTTGCTCGTCGGTGATGTACTTCACCAGCTCCGCGAAGTCGCTCTTCTTGATGGAGCGCATGGGGACGTGCTTGGCAATCACGCGCACCCCCCGGCCGTTTTAGCGGCTAAAAAAGTCATGGCTCTGCCCTCGGGCGGACCACGCCCATCATGACCTTGCCAAGCTCGTCCTGCTTCTCTTCGATCTTCGCCAGCAGGGCGAGGATCGTGGCATCACCGAACCGCGCCGTGCGCGGGTCGTCGGTGAGCCAGAGTTTCAGCAGGCCGCCCAGGCGGCCCAGGTCGCCATTGATGCGGGCCAGCTCGCGGACGTGCTCATAGTCCACGACGCCCGTGATTTTGTAGCCCTGGCCGACGGCCAGCAGGTAGGCCGACAGGCTCATGCCGGCCGCCGCCGCCTTTTCCTCAATCGCTCTTCGTTCGTCTGGAAGGCAGTACACCTTGATAGGTGGGCTGCCCTTCCTGGTTGGCTTGGTTTCATCAGCCATCCGCTTGCCCTCATCTGTTACGCCGGCGGTAGCCGGCCAGCCTCGCAGAGCAGGATTCCCGTTGAGCACCGCCAGGTGCGAATAAGGGACAGTGAAGAAGGAACACCCGCTCGCGGGTGGGCCTACTTCACCTATCCTGCCCGGCTGACGCCGTTGGATACACCAAGGAAAGTCTACACGAACCCTTTGGCAAAATCCTGTATATCGTGCGAAAAAGGATGGATATACCGAAAAAATCGCTATAATGACCCCGAAGCAGGGTTATGCAGCGGAAAA